>Ga0302221_10000222_pt1 | contig 47034 bp, 36 predicted proteins | sample II_Palsa_E2_1_FD_193517 | JGI IMG/M metagenome (GOLD analysis project Ga0302221, IMG submission 193517) | Peat permafrost microbial communities from Stordalen Mire near Abisko, Sweden - II_Palsa_E2_1 | ecosystem: Environmental > Terrestrial > Soil > Palsa > Peat permafrost | place: Sweden... | reverse complement strand
AAAAGCAATTACTAATGGTACGGAGATATATGAATTCGTGGAGGAAAAATTAACCATTTTCCCAGTTGGTATAATTCCCTTGGATGTCAATGAAGGATATTTTTTCCTGAGTGAAGGGACTTATAAGGATACTCATGTGTACCAGTACCGCTTAAGTTTTTTTGAGAAACATGAAGAAAAATACCGGAGCATCCGCACGGAATACATCGATTGCTGGCAGCGCAATCTGGTCAATACATATGACCACATGAAAGCAGAATTGATAAAAATAAAATCTGACCTGCCCAATCCCGCGGTATATTCCATTGAGACTGAATTGAAATTTCCAATGGAAGAGACCTTGCTTCCAATTGCTAAAAGAAGCTTGGTGAGATATATCTCCAGCCAGGCGGCTTAGATCTCAACGAAATCCTGCCGTTGATTTTGCACTATACTTTTCCCCTATTTTTCCAAATACTCCACATTTGCAATAGGATTGCTGTCATAATCAAGGCGAAGCCAATATAAAAACCGCCGTGCAGATACCTGTTCTCACCAAATACGGCAAAGGCCAGAAGGATGCCATACACTGGCTCGAGGCTGAAACTTAGATTTACGGTGAATGCCGAAATGGTCTTCAGCGCCCGGTTGAAAAGAGTAATGGCGACAACCGTGCAAAGAAGGCTTAGTACCAGTAGCCAAAGCCAATCCTGGGGGTTGGGAAAGAGATGGGTGGCAGGGAACCAATGAAGGTAGAGTGGTAAAAAAAGACTCAGGAAGAGAAAACCTCCGCTCAATTCAAAAAGGGTAAGCGATTCCACGTCAATCCTTTTGAGTAGACGACGGTTCAAAATCGTAAAAATGCTTCCAAGCAAGGCGGAAATCAAGCCAATGATGATTCCCGTCTTATAATGAGGGTCGAAATGAAAAATGCAATAGATCCCTGCGATCACAATAAGGCCAAACCCCAATTCCGACTTCTTTACCCTGATGCCAAAGATAATAGGCTCCAAAAGCGCCGTAAAAAATCCAATGGCGGAAAAACAAACCAGGGCAATCGAGACATTGGCATACTTGATACTTCCATAAAAAAATACCCAATGTAAGGCGGCTATGGACCCTATAGCAAAAACGGAAAGTATATCTTTGGACGTGGTGCCATGGACCTTTTTGCCGGTATAATGCAATATCCAAAGAGCAGCCGAAGCGAGCATTAACCTGTACCAGACCAATAAACCTTCATTGAGCGTGATCAGCTTACCCAGAATTCCGGTAAATCCCGCAAGGAAAACAGCGATATGTAATTGAATAAAAGCCTTCTTCATGGAGAAAAAGAAGCACAGCCTTATTTGCTCTCGACCATTACTTCTTTAGAAAAACTGGTGATGGGACTGGTCTGGCTATCCAAATTTTTTACCCTATTTCTGTAATTCTTGAACAAGGAAAGCCAACGCAGCTTTAAAACACCGAGAATACCTTCTTTGACAATTCCCTTATTCATTTTGGATACCCCATATTTCCGATCCTCAAAGATGATCGGTACTTCTTTGATTTTGAAACCAAGTTTCCAGGAGGCAAATTTCATTTCGATTTGGAAGGCATATCCTACAAATTTGATTGCATCCAGATTAATGGTTTCTAAAACCTCTTTCCGGTAACAAACAAAACCGGCAGTTGGATCTTTAATGGGCATTTGGGTGATAAGCCTTGTATAAATGGATGCGCCTTTTGATAATAAAACCCGGTCTCTTGGCCAATTCACATTCCCGCCGCCCTGTACATACCTGGAACCGACGGCCATGTCAGCTCCCTGGAATTTGCATGCTTCATAGAGCCTTTGCAAATCCCCAGGATTATGAGAAAAATCAGCATCCATTTCAAAGATGAAATGATATCCCTGGTTGACCGCCCACTTAAATCCATGGATATAAGCGGTTCCAAGTCCCAATTTCCCCTTGCGTATCTCCAGGAAAAGCTCCTGCGGATAAGTAAGTTGCAATTTCCTTACAATTTCTGCCGTTCCGTCCGGTGAGCTATCATCTATGACAAGTACATGAAAATCCTGATGCAGCGAAAATATTGCTTTTATGATATTAGCAATATTCTCCTTTTCATTAAATGTAGGTATGACAACAAGCTTTTCCAAACGCAAATGCAAAAGGTTAAGATACAAAATTACAATTTATAATTGGTAAGATTTTCTAACCCTTTTTTAACAAGGTGCGGTTTAAGATCTCTGTCAGTTTCTGCTTTGTATGCATCGGGAAATCCCCTTTCATCATCCAATCATAGTACTGGGGCTCGGCTTTCAGCACTTCGGCGACCGGTCTTCCCTTATGCTTCCCGAAATTAAACACCTCTATTCCATTTTCCATGATAAATCTTCTGGCAAAATCTACGATATTCTCATCTCCGGTTGATTTGCAGATACTTTCCACAGTTGTCCCTAATTGAGGATATTTTTCGAGTTGGGCTACCAATACTTCCCAGGTGGCAGAGGCATCTGCTTCTGCACCATGTGCGCCCACTAATTCCTTATTGCAATAAAACCGGTAGGCAGCGCCTAAGGTCCGCTGTTCCATCATGTGGAAGACGCGCTGTACATCCACCAACTTTCTGCCCTTGGTGTCCAATTCCATTCCCGCCCGCAAAAATTCCTCCACCAGGAGGGGTATATCAAAACGATTGGAGTTATAGCCAGCCAAGTCGCAATTATCCAGAAATTGCTTTAATTCATTGGCTACCTGACGGAAAGGGGGCGCGTCCTTCACCATCTCATTGGTAATCCCATGGAGATCAATTGAACCCTGGGAAATGGGGATTTCCGGATTGATCAGTTTATGTTTGATTATTTTTTTCTCATCGGGCGTAATCTTCACAATGGCAATCTCGACGATTCTGTCCGATCCCAGATTTATACCCGTGGTTTCCAGATCAATAACGGCCAGTGGCCTGGTTAGATGTAGCATGCAATCTTAGTGGTTGTTAAATTGAAACGTGGGCTATTTTGTAATTTCTTTTGCAAATGTAATTATATCTATTCCATCAAAATTGCCGGAACTCATCAGCAGGAGGTTGGCGTCTTGGAAAGTCTGTCTTCGAAGCCAGTCACTTAATTCCTCTTTTTCCTGAATCACGATAAGGCCGTCTTTCCCAAACCCATCGATTACCTTTTCTTTGGCCAAGGGCGGCATTCGTTTTAATTCCAGGGCGTGTCCGGAATAATAAACTACCGCCAAATCTGACTTATCAAGGGTCCCTTTATATTCTGTCAAAAACTCCTGATTCAGGCTGCTGTAGGTATGCAATTCTAATACCGAAATCAATCGGCGGTCAGGAAATTGTTGCTTCACGGCGCTAATTGTGGCCTTTACTTTTGAAGGGGCGTGTGCAAAATCACGGTAAACGCTTACATCTGCGTTTCTTCCCAACAATTCCAATCTTTTGGAGGCACCCATAAAACTGGAGGCTGCATCCAGGAAGGTTCGAGTGTCCATACCCAGTTCTTGACAGGCCAAAAAAGCCGCATGCAGGTTTAGAAGATTATGATCTCCGAATATGCTGAGTTCAGATTGGAACCCTCCTAGTGTCACAATGGTGTTGCCATTTACAATACGGCGGTCTGGAATCCCGTAGGCTTTTTTCCGATAATCCGCATCGTGCTGGTCTACAAGTTTTCTTAGGATCTCATCCGTTTCATTGTAGATCAGAATTCCTCCAGGCACAATTTTATCCAAAAAAATGCGGAACTGCTGAAGATAAATATCGAAACTTGGGAATACATTAATATGATCCCAGGCAATTCCGGTTAGGATAGCTATATGGGGAAACAATAAGTGGAATTTGGGGATTTTTTCTAAGGTACTGGCCGGGTATTCATCTCCTTCACAAATAATGATTGGTGCGTTGGTGATATTCACGGATTGATCAAAACCTTCCAGCTTTGCCCCTACCAACCAGTCCATGTCGATGCCGCCTTTTTTCAGCGCATGCATGATCATCGAAGTTGTGGTTGTTTTGCCATGACTTCCACCAACCACAACCCGGGTCTTGTTTTTACTTTCCTGATACACATACCCTGGAAAGGAATATATGTTCAGTCCAAGGGATTGAGCCTTCAGAATTTCCGGATTGTCAGCCTTGGCGTGCATCCCCAGGATGACGGCGTCCAAGTCTGTTCTTATCTTACCTGGAAACCATCCCATCTCCATGGGTAATAGTCCCTCGGCAGCCAGATTTGAGCGTGCAGGCTCGAAAACCTCGTCATCGCTGCCGGTGACCAAATAGCCCTTCTTTTTAAGGGCAATCGCTAGCTGGTGCATCACACTACCACCGATGGCTATAAAATGTACCTTCAATTTCAGGGAATTATGTTTAAATGTATTGCAGACCAAAGGATTAGCAAAAAAAATCTCTTTTGGTGATGGACCCCTTGCATTTATCGATTTTTTATTGTTATTTTGACTATCATTTTATCCCATTTCTATCCATCCTTCGAAAAAGATTGCTTTCTTTCATTTCCGTTCCTCTGAATGACCTGGCGTCCAATCCTCACCAGGAATTTCACACTTTAAATACCCAAAAATGAGAAAGACAATTTTGATCCTAGTACTAATTGTAGCTCTGACAGAAGTAATTACTTCATGCGCCAGCTATAATAGAAGTTCCGGAAACGGATGTAAAGCGACACAAGGCTATGTAGGCTATGGCCATTGATCGCATCGCATTTATCTCCCCATATTTTTCAGGAATAGGAAAGGAGGCCCTTTTTTCCAATCGATATTGGATTTTATAAAACTTGGGCCAGCGGAAAAGTTTCCCAGAATAATATCGATTTTTCCATCTCCATCCAGGTCACCGGCATCCATAGTGAGCCAGTGTCCAGATTTTGCCTCCGGCAATGTATAAGGTTGGAATTCAAAATTGCCTTTATTCTCGAGATAAACAAATCCTTCCTCCGGTTGATGGGCATAGTCGGCGAAAAAAGCAATTGTTGCGATATCAAGATCCCCGTCACCATCAAAATCCTTTGCAATTGCCTTATAGCAACCATTGATAGGGAAAAAATATTTTTGTGTAAAATGATTTTTCCCATCATTCAAAAATATATATACCCCGTGATATGGCTTCAGCACAGTGGAATAATCTGCATTGTCTCCGCAGGTATATAGTATATCGGGATAACCATCATTATTGAAATCATCAAGTTCAAAATAGGAGGATCCGTATATAGGAGGAAAACGCAATACTTCTTCTTCTTTGAATTTTCCATGACCCAAATTTGTAAATAAAAAAATCCCTTCTTCCCCCTGAGCGAACAGAACCCAGAAATCAGGTAATCCATCATGATTGTAATCCTGGACATAGGCCTTGATTGCCCCCGGATAAGCGCGGATAACATGCCGCTGATATTTACCGCTGCCCTTATTTTCCATCCAGGATAAAGCGCCAGTCAAGTTACCAAATTCGCAAACCAGCCAGTCCGTCAGGCCGTCCTGATTGAGGTCAACCGCTGTTACCTGAACAGGCCGGGCTAATGAATCGAATAAAGGCATGGGATCCACTTTCATTTTGCCATCTGCACTAGTCAGGATATTTATTGCTTTTCCGAACTTCCCGTTATTAGGATTCAAAATACCGATGTCGCATGCAGTCATCCATTGTTTATGGAAATCCATGGCAACAACGGGTCCGCTAACCTTCAGGGAGTCTGCTATCTGTAGCTTGCCGTCAAGGCGGATAATTGTTTTCCGGAATGCGTCACCCAATAAAAGAGAATGCTGGGGATTGGTCGTATCGATTTGCAAAAAGCAAGTGGCAGGGTTATCATATTTCAATTCTGGTATCATCGGTTTGAACAGCGGTAATTCATCTTTAATATTGAATTGACGCTCCTGTTTTGCCAACGTGTCGGGAGAGGTGGCAATATAATAGTCCATCAGGTGTTGCCAGTCATCGGCGCTCAATAAAGGCTGGGAGGGATAAAACCCCGGGCTAAGGTATTGATCATTTTTGCTTGAGGGGTAATGCTGAAATCCGAAATTAAAAATACCTAACCTGGGACCCATATAAGGCAGTACCCCTTTTTCCCAATGTTTTGAATCCAGGACCGAGGGGTCCGGTAAGGCATGACATCCCTGACAATATTTTGCGGCCAAGGAGGCGCCCTTTTCGATATCTGAACCGGAAATCTCGGGATGCGTGCTGTTTCTATGGTAATGACTACATCCTGCTATTAAAACGCCATAAAATAAAAATAGAATGGCGATGATTGTTGAAGAAGACTTCATCGGGGCTATGTGATTTATTTGTACATCATCAGTATTGTTCATTTAATCTGGACCTTACGGGTCCGGCCATGAAAATCAATTAAGTCGACGCTGGTCACATTCTCATCCAGGTTTATAAATCTTGCAGATTGGGATAGGAAGGATGAACCATAATATAGTTCTTCTTTCCGCACAATCCCATTTTTATATTTTATCAAAGCGCTCACATCCATGGGCCCGGTGCGCAGGCATTTAATATTCTTCCTAAGTTCAAAAATTTTGAGGGGACCCCTGTTCTGGGCCGCCACCAATAAGCACTTCCCACCATCGCTTTCCAGTTTCGCAAGCGCTTTGCCATTCCCAGGAATGAATATTCCACTTTGCAAAATTGAAAGCGGGCTGAAATTCCCCTTGCCATCGCCCTTAAGATACAGGCCGTTCAGTGCGTCGTAGCGGCCAATATTTGGTTCTGTACTATAGTCATTTGTGTTCATTACCAGATCCAAATTGCCATCTCCGTCAAAATCCCCGGCTACCATTCCATTGATCGCCGAAAATTGTGCCTGGGCCGGCAGCGGAATCATTGAAAATTTACCATTTCCCAGATTATGAAAGAGGCAGGATTGAAAATTATTCGCCTTCAATATCAGGGCATTTTTTCTGTCATCGGCTGAAAGTACCTGATTCATATTTGCCGTAGCAAAAGATTTGTAAGTGGGAAATTTCCTGCGCATGTTATTGATCTGTCTGAGCAGATCGTCGCGGCCCTCTGCAGGAAATTCCTTCATTTCACCGTTGACGTCTGGGAGATATAATGATGGAATCATATCATATATTCCATTATTATCGAAATCTTTGGCATAAACACGCACTGGAAAATCATTGGTGGCCCGGTAAAAGGAATTTCGGCCAAGGTTGCTCACGATATAGTCTGTGTAACCGTCATTATCGAAATCGCCTGCGCAAATGCTATTCCACCAACCAAATTGATCGCCAATACCGGTCGATTCAGTTACGTTTTTAAAGACCCCGTGGTCATTCCTTAAAAAGGTCGGCGACATCCACTCACCTGCAAGTACCAAATCGGGCCATCCATCATTGTCAAAATCTGTCCATATACCGTCGCATACCATTCCAATGTTGATCAGGTCTTTGGCTACGGTGGCAGTAACGTCAGTAAAATGGATTCGGCCGACCTTGGAATCATTGCGATAAATAAAACTGGAAACTGCCTTGGGGTAATTACCAGGATCAACACGACCTGAGATAAACAGATCAAGTTTTCCATCCTGATTGTAATCTGCCGCCCTAACACAAAATTTACTGGTAAAGTTTTCTGGGAGTGCAAGTGAGTCCGGAGTAAAATTCCCTTTCCCATCGTTAACATACAAAATGTCTCTGTAAGCGGAGCTATTGTGTTCATTCTTGTAGCCTCCTGACGCGACGTAAAGATCCAGATCGCCATCACCATCGGCATCAAATAATAAAACCTGCAGATCTTCTGACATTTTGTTCTTAGACACTGCATCTGGCAAAAGCGGTTTTTGGATGAACATGCCTCCTGGTTGCTGTAAGAATAATTGTGCACTATGATATTCTGAGCCCCCCATGACGATGTCATCCAAACCATTGCCATCAATATCGCCTACGGCAATCGAAGGTCCATATTCTGATAATTTGTGAGGCAACAATTTCTGGATGTTAAAATCGATATAATCCCGCTGTTCATGCTGGTAATGGATACGGGTTGATGATGTGATTTCTCTGAATAGGGCAAGAGAATCAATCTTTGGACTTGCGAATGAGTTAGGAAGATTGGCATCCCGGATATTGACTTCTAGCACCTGATTGGATGGGACATGCTGTAATAGTTGCATCGTACCATTGGGCCATTTAATGATAACAGAATCTACCGTTTTCAAATCACCCAATCCGAAATGTGCGATATCCTGGATAGTTGAGAGATAGCCCCTGTAAGGGGTATTTTCATACACCTGCTGTTTACCCCCATCATAATGTAACTCGGCCCAGGCGCCGAATCCATTTCTGTTAAGACTATCCCCATCAAACTTAATTTGAAGGTAATGATGGTTTTCAGGATCCTTTTCCCTGGTCATATTCCGGTAAATATGCGCTTCATCGTTGATGTTATTGACGATCAGATCAAGATCTCCATCATTATCCAAATCCGCATATGCCGCGCCATTGGAAAAGCTGGGTTTCATCAACCCCCAATCCTTGGAAACATCTGTAAATGTCAGGTCCTTATTATTTCTAAAGGCAAAACTGTGGATCTTGATCTGCGGAATCTGCCCTAAAATCATTTGTTTGGATGCAATATTGGTGGCCTGTAATCTAAAATTGATAAAATCATGATCATTCACGTCTTTTGGATAACCATTGGTCACAATGATATCGCGGTATCCATCATTATCAAAATCAGCAACCAGGGGTGTCCAGCTCCAATCCGTAGCCTCGATGCCGCTAAAAAAGCCTATTTCGCTGAAAATAGGATCTCCTATCGAATCATTTTCATTGACTCGGGGTCCCTGATTAAGTTGAAGGCTATTCCTTGCGTATTGGTATTGGTAGCCGAAATAATCGGTATTTTGGTAAATCCGGTAGTTGATGCTGTTCTGAAATAATTTTTTTCTATAATTGTCCGGAGGATCCATATCAAGTTCAACCACATCGGCAAGTCCATCGTTATTGATATCTTCAATATCCTGGCCCATCCCATTGGCCGAAGTGTGTTTAAAATAGTCTTGAATTTTATTAGTGAAAGTGCCGTCATGATTATTAATATATAATATGTCGTTCCCGATAAAATCATTACTGACATAAATATCTTTCCAGCCATCATGATTAATATCTACAATCGTAACATCATGTCCGAATCCCTCTGTCAAGATACCCGCTTGTTTTGAAACATCCGTAAAAACGGGATGCTTTAGGGAGTCATTCCAGTCATTTCTGTATAACCTGCCCGTGCTCGGAAAAGAGCCATCCGTAATAATAGGTTTGTACACATTGGCATTATACCCCTTTGGAATGGCATTCACCGTCAGGTACATATCCAAGTCCCCGTCATTATCATAATCAAAGAATGCCGCCATCGTGGAATAAAGGGTATCGCCTAATCCATATTCCCGGGCCATCTCTTTAAAATGTGGAATTCCGTCTTTATCCAGGCCCTGATTGATATACAATAAATTCCTTCGCTGTTGGGGATTGGACTTAATGGTGACGCATACATAGATATCCGGCCATCCGTCATTATTGATGTCCACCACGGCAACACCGCGGCACCATTCCCCCTCCCCTCCTACACCTGCTGCTGAGGTAACGTCATCAAACTTGAAATCTCCTTTATTCAAATAAAGTTTATTTGAGACAGTATTTCCAGTAAAATAAATATCAGGCAGTCCGTCTCTGTTAAAATCACCAATCCCCACTCCGCCACCGTTGTAGATATTTGTCATATCAAGTGGATTGATGGAATCATTTTCAATGATTTGGTTATTGAAATGTATCCCGGAATGGTCTGAAGAAATTGCCTCAAACAAAGGCTTGTTTCGGGAGCAGGAACAAATGAAGAGGAAAAGGCTCAATAATGGCAGCAGGACCGCTCTAAATCTGAAAGAAAACTTCATACGCAAATTCTCTAAGCCAAATTATGAAAAAAAGAGGTTTCTGGTCCGCTATCTTTTGTTAAACCGAATAAAAAGAGGCAGGGTTCTTCACCCTGCCTCTACACTTAAGTTCTATTATCTACCCGATTTAATTAATAACCAGGTATTTGTTTCAGGTTAATTGTTCCTCCCGCATTTTCAGCATCGATCTGCTGCTGCGGAATGGGGAAATATTCACACTTGCCAGAGGTGAACTTCAATCCGGATGGGAATTGAGCAGGATGCCACTGGTTTTCAATCTGCGCATATGTATTCAGCGTGCTGGCTTCAAAATTGGAACCTGGAGTTGGATAAACCGAGTTTCCAACCAATTGCCATCTGGAAAGGTCAAAGAAACGCTGGCCTTCTTCTGCCAGTTCAATTCTTCTTTCCATAATGATTGCCTGCATGGCTATAACGCCAGTAGAAAAATAACCGGCAGGATAAGGGTTAATCACATAATTGTCTGCAGGTATCGTGCCGCCTTTGTAGGTATAAGAAGGAGCGTCGAAAACACCATCTTTATAGACCCAGCCAATATTGCTGGCAGCGCGTGTACGAATCATATTTACATAAGTTTCTGCTTGAGCCAGGTTTCCTGCAATCGCATTGCACTCAGCGTCCCAGAGTAACACATCAGCGTAACGGATCAGGTTAATGTTAACCGCATCCAGTTCTACATTCGCCCAATTGCTCGATCCATCAGACAAGATGCCTTGAACTGCTTTCGCGTATACATTCTTTTTTGGGCTGAAATGACCATCGTCTGACGGGCTGCGAATCCAGGCGTCTCCGGGATCAGCACCCCAGTCCAAATAAGGAACACCTGCACGTCCCATCGTAATATCGATCCTTGGATCCAAAGCACCTGCATAAGGAGTGGCAGATTGGTCGCTTACATGAGGAGCGCCATTGAAAGCACCTGCTCCCACGAGGGGTAAAGGTAACCCTCCAGTTGTTTTGAAAGCGTCAGCCAAATCCTGTGTAGGTGTATCGAAACCACAGCATGCACCAGGACCAGCTCCATATGGGAAGTTAAGGTCATCTCCAGAAGCTTTGCCGCCTGCTGGACCAGAACCATCATTAACGGACATTTGAATCGCAAAAACTGATTCAGAGCTGTTCTTAGCTGCAGATGCGGGATTAAAATTTTGCGCATAATTTGCTTGCAGCGCGTAAGGTGTGCCTGACGCGGTTACTCCGCTGGAAATCAATTGATCCAATAAAGGCTGTGCTGCAGTATATTTTCCTTCAAACATATACACTTTTGCTAAATATGCCTGTGCAGCCCATTTGTTAGCCTGCCCTTTATTGGGCTGGGTGGGTGGCAAATTGGTCATAGCGTAAGTGAAATCAGCTTCAATGTCAGGCCAAATTTCTGTAAATCCTGAAGAGGTATTATTGGGAACATTGTAATTGTTGTTGTTGTAGGTTACGCTCTCATCCACAAATGGAGGATAGAAAAACATTTTCCTGAGTTCAAAATGGAAGAATCCGCGAAGAAATAAGGCTTCTGCCCTGAATTCTGTCGTGTCAGCAGGCGTAATATCGGCTGTCAAACCCAGGCGCATCGTACGGATGACATCATTACAGCGTTGAACCCCGTCGTACATAGCACCCCATTTCTGGGCAATATACGCGCCGGTGGACAAGGCATCCCATTGCTGGTACTGAATGATATCATTTTGGTCTGTGGTGGTTGATCCTTTGTATGCATCGTCTGCAACGACACTCGCATATACCCAGTTGTCGGCGGCAGATCCCCAGGATGAAGAACCCTGTGAGGTTCCCTGACCCGTAAGGTCAGAATAAGCCCCAATCAACAAACCCTGAACCCCTGCAAAGTTGGCAAGAATTTGTGGACTTAATACGCCGATGGGAGGTTTATTAAGAAAGTTCTTTCCACACGCAAAAAGTAATGCAATCAAGGCAAGCGAGCCCGGAATGAGGAATTTATATTTTATCCTTTTCATATAGCGGAAATTTTTTAAAAGTTTAATGGTCATATTAAAAATAACGTTAAAAATGAAAATTGGTTGTTTAGAACGTAACATTTAGCCCAACAATAAAAGTCTTCTGATTTGCAGGATAGTTACCCAGATCTATACCGAAATTGGTCTGATCACTCAGGTTAGAACCTTGTAACTCTGGATCCAATCCTGTGTATTTAGTGATCGTGAACAGGTTTGCTCCCTGTACATAAATCCTAAACCTGTCGATACCAGCATGTTTTAAGATAGCCGGTGAAATGCTATACCCAATATTCAGGGATTTCAGCCTCAGGTAAGATCCTTTTTCCACATACCAGGAATTCACCACGTTTGCATTGCTGAATGAACCGGCGTTTGTGATTTGGGGATACTTTGGGTTCAGGTTGGTAGGAGACCAGGAATTCTGAATCAGGTCTTTACTAACATTACCCTCGAATACTTGAGGAAAATCAATCCAATACTTAACGTAATTGAAAACATCATTACCATAAGAGCCATAGAAAAAGGCAGAGAAATCAAAATTCTTCCAAGTGGCTGCTAGATTAAATCCATAAGTCAATTTTGGATTAGGGTTTCCGATCCAGGTTCTGTCATTTTGGTCGATGGTACCATCACCATTTACGTCCTGATATTTAAATGCTCCGGGAGCAGCACCTGCCTGCATAGGTGATTTTGCCACATCGGCTGCATTTTGGAAATAACCAACGACTTTATATCCAAAAAATTCTCCAACTGCATGGCCTGGTTCTACGCGGGTGAAGGCACCGATACGGTTAGATCCTGCATTTGTAAAATTATCGTAGTACTGGATACCTGCTGGCAGGCTAACCACTTTACTTACATAATGTGTCGCAGTGGCCGTGATGTCAAAATGAAAATCACGGTTTACCATTCCATGATAGGTGATCGCTCCGTCATATCCCACATTTTGGATATCCCCGAAGTTCACGAATGGAGGAGTAGCACCACCGACGGTTTGTGGAAGCTGCACCTGGTAGAGCAATCCGCTAACTTTTTTCTTGAACCAGTCAGCGACGATATCAAAATGACCGATACTCGCATCTACGCCCACATCTGAAAGGATATCGTTTTCCCAGGTGGTATAGGTATTCCCAATCGTGCTGGAATAGAATCCAAGAACGGAAGAGGTGGAAGTACCATTGATATCATAGTACGAATTAAGTGCTGAATTTGAGGCCAATGTGAAAGGGTTAGTGGTTGGAACGTTGGACAGGTTTCCAGATTTACCCCAGCTTCCTCTTAATTTCAGGTCATTCAGCCAGGTCACATTTTTCAGGAAATCTTCTTTAGAAATTCTCCATCCGGCTGATACCGATGGGAAGATACCTGTTTGTTGACCAGTTGCGAAAATGGAAGATTGATCCCGGCGGAGTGTACCGCTCAACAAGTATTTATCCGACAATCCAAGGTCAAGTCTTCCAAACTGGGAATATAGCGTGCTATGGTATGGTAACCCCGTATTGCTATTTGCAGCACTGGCAACAGCTTGTGTAGCAGGATTACCTGTGGCAAGTGTCCAGTAGCTGGGACTTGTAGAAAAATAATCCGACTCAGTGCCACTTAAACCGCGGCCGTTAAACTCCTTGGCTTCAGTTCCAATCAGGGCTTTGACTGAAAAATTGCCAAAGTTCTGGGTATAATTCAATGTATTTGTCCAAACCCAGGTGCTGTTGAATGCGGAGCCTTCAGTAAATACGTTGGTAGCTGTGCTGCCTTCCGCATTTTCATAAGGTGTATACTGGAAATAATAATAATAGTTGTTGTCGAAGGATCCTCCGATGCTGGTCCTGATCGTAAAATGTTTCAGGAAGTCAGCTTCAGCAAATGCATTTCCATTGATCTGCACATCATTGCCGAGGTTATTGGCTCCGCGTTGCTGATCAGCCACAGGGTTGCCGGAGTTATTAATAGTAAAAGAGTGCGTACCAGCATAATTGCCAACGGCATCATATATCGGAATAAGTGGTGGAATGCGGTAAGAAAGGGAAATTGCATTGCCTTCATTCTGATTAGTGATGGTTGGATTCTGTTTAAAGAATACCCACAGATTCTCCCCTACTCTTACGTGATCCTTCACCGTAAAGGTCGTATTTGCTCTTGCGCTATATCTTTTCAAGTAGGTATCGATAAGTGTTCCTTCCTGATCCAAATAAGAGAAAGAGAAGAAATAAGACGATTTGTCGCCGGAAGCCCCAACTGAAAGTGTATGCTGCGTCCAGGGAGCAGGTTTGAAAATCGCATGAAACCAGTCAGTACCAGTCAGGTTGGTTGGAGTGATCTGATTTGATACTATATTATAGGTGGACACATTTTGATCTGCGGCGTAGGCGAGGTTTGGTGTACCTGTTGCATTGGAAAATGGTGCTGGCATCAGGTATGCTGGTAATGTAGGAGGCGCATATGTAGGTCCGCCTTGGCCAAACCAGGTATTACCCGGCACCTGTCCGTTATTGTAATACTGAAGCCAGAGCACGTCAGCATAATTCTGACTGCCTCCGAGATTAAAACCGTTCTTCAGAGGTCTCTGCGTTCCATAAAAACCGTCATAGCTGATGGAAGCTTTGCCTTTTCCCCTTTTGGTGGTAATGATAATAACGCCGTTGGAGCCTTGGATACCATAAATGGCCACAGCGCCAGCATCTTTTAATACTTGCAGGCTTTCAATATCATTGATATTCAGGTCATGCATATTGCTTTGCACTCCATCTACAATAACCAGTGGGTCAACATTACCGATCGAGGTAATTCCCCTGATACGGATATTGCTGTATCCACCAGGTTGCCCGGAATTGACCACAGTCACACCGGCCGCCTGCCCTTGCAGTAAGGATTCTGTGCTTGTGCCAGGGACGCTTTTTAGATCTTTTACGTTCACTACAGCTACCGCACCCGTAATATCCTTCTTCTTTTGAGAGGTATAACCGGTAACAACCACGTCATTAAGAGAAGTCGTCGATACGGTTAACGTAAGATCACCAATCGAGCTTCTTCCAGAAACAGGTATCTGAGCGGGTTCGAATCCGATAACCGTAATAACAATGATACTGTTGTCCTTGGGAGAATTGATGGAGAAGGTTCCATCCGAAAGAGTTTGTGTAGCGAGCTTTGTTCCTTTTACCTGTACTGTCGCCCCAGCTATTGGTTGTCTGTCGGCGATACTGATGACTCTACCAGTAACGGTTTTTTGCGCAAACAAATTGCTGCAAAGTAACAATGACAGTACAATGCCGCAATACCTGGCAAGTACGTTAGTTTTGAATGGCATAAGCAGGATAGTTGTTTTGAATGTTAAAAAACAATGAAAATAATTGTGAATTTACATATATTATGAAATAAAAATAATATTTTTTTAACAATTTCTTCGCATCATTAAGCAAATTTGTAATGTGTATATTGAACACATTCATCAAAAAACCCTTTACAGTAGCCGATTGGAGCGGCTGGCACCTCCCTTTTTTGGCAATAAAAACAACTGTTTTGGTAGACTATTCTTAGCATGAAAACCTGCATCAATCCATCATTTGGGAGTCTGGATCCCTGGGGCACTTGGAAGCACCCCCATAAATGGCAATTTACCTCAGCATTAAACTAGGTAGCCCACGCCTTATCGCCTTTCTTATAGGGAATACAACCTTCATATCTTCCAGGAACTGCAATATAACGTAGAGCCTTAGTCGCACCTACTTCGGATGTGAAATACCCCCACAAAGTCAATTGTTTAACCATAGTAAAGTAGTGCGCAGGCATGTCCTCCCTCTGAAATGCAGTATTGCCTTTGCTCTTTTCAGCTGCTGCTTTATCGTCCTGAAGTTTATCAAATTCGCCTTTCTTCTTTTGGTAATCTTTTGCCTCTTGATCGAGGGCCACCAGGAAATCGTGTCTTTGCTGGGCATCGCAATCAAGGAAAGCTTTGCCGTTTTTGGTTTTGCATGCATCATCCAACTTTTGCATTCCGTCCAGGAAAATTTTCTGTTCTTTCTCTTCATAGCAGTCATTTACGATCGTTCTCATAAATTCTCCTATTTTGGCTTCTTTTGCACCTGGGGTCGTAGTTGCTGGAATTATAGTTTCTCCCACTTCATCCAAAAAAGAAATATCGTCTGGAGAAAAATTAAGCCCTGCCATTGCGATTTTCTTATCTGGTGCCTTACAGCCCGCCAAAAAGACCTCTCCGCCAATGATGGTGCCACCAAGCAACAACGCCACACTGGATAATGCTTCTCTTCTGTTCATAAATTAGAATTTAACCCCAAACCCCTGAGGGGTTTTAAAAGGAGTGGTTATAAAATCAAAATTGCAATTTATTTTCAAAAATGATACTCTTTAATTTACAATTCTCTTTTTTTCATCTCTTCTACTGCATATTCAGCCGCCCTGGCCGTCAGAGCCATATAGGTCAATGATGGGTTTTGACAGGCTGATGAGGCCATGCAAGCACCATCTGTTACAAAAACATTTTTTGCATCCCATACCTGGTTATGGCTGTTCAAGATTGATGTTTTTGGATCCTTTCCCATTCTGGCGCTCCCCATTTCATGTATACCATCTCCAATTGCGTGTCCATTATCCCAACTGGTTAGATTCTTAACACCAGCAGCTTCAAACATTTCAGTGGCTTCGATAATAATATCTTTACGCATCTTCCTTTCATTGTCCCTCAATTCCGCATCCATTGATAGAATGGGCAAACCCCATTTGTCTTTTTTATCTTTGTCAAGCGCAATAAGATTTTCATGATACGGTAGCAGTTCACCAAAACCCGTAACACCCACACTCCACGCTCCTGGTTCTGTCAATGCTTCTTTGAATGGAGACCCCACATTCAGTTCTGCGACATTCCGGCTCCAGCCTTCTCTGCTCGCTCCTCCCTGATAGCCAAATCCGCGGACGAAATCCCTTTTTTTGTCTCCGGGCAAGTTTGCAAAACGAACGATATAAATTCCGTTGGGTCTTCTCCCATAATAATATTTGTCTTCATAACCCTCCATAATTCCGGAAACGCCAACATTATAATGATGGTCCATGATATTATGCCCCAATTCACCGCTGCTGCTGCCCAAACCACCAGGCCAGATGGAGACGGCCGAATTCATCAGTATCCATGCACTATTGAGCGCCGACGCATTTAGGAAAATTATTTTTGAAAAATAGTCGTATGTTTTATTTGATTCGGCATCTAGAACCTGGACTCCTTTCGCCTTACGGGTATCTTTATCGTAAAGAATCTGAGTGACGATTGACCATGGACGGACCGTTAGTTTTCCCGTCTTCATGGCGGCTGGCAATGTCGAAGATTGGGTGCTAAAATAGCCTCCAAATGGACATCCTTCCCAGCATCTGTTACGGAATTGACAGCTTGTCCTTCCGGGAATTGCCTCAGTCAGGTTGGCAACCCTGCCAATGATCATATGCCTTTGCCCTTTATAACGATCTTTTATCCGGGCGGCCACATCCTTTTCCACGCAAGTCATATCCATCGGTGGAAGGAAATGTCCATCGGGCAACTGTGGTATGCCTTCCAGCGAGCCGCTTACCCCTATAAACTTTTCAACATGGTCATACCAGGGCGCGATATCACGGTACCGTATAGGCCAGTCCACCCCATGACCGTCCTTACCATTGGCTTCAAAATCAAAATCACTCCACCGGTAACTCTGCCTGCCCCATAGGATAGAACGTCCACCCAGCTGGTAGGAACGCCACCATTTGAAAGGTTTCACTTCCGTATATGGGCAGTCGACATCGTTTGCCCAATAATCCATGATAGGTTCTAATTTCCCCCAGGTCCGGGCAATGACCGGGTGATGGCTGAGCTGTTCGGTTGTTGCTCTGCCGCGATGCGCTAATTCCCAAGGATCCTTAGAAGCTGATTTGTAATCTTTAAGGTGCTCAAAATTTCGTCCCCTTTCCAGCATCAGCACTTTCAAACCTTTTTCGGTTAATTCCTTGGCAGCCCAACCTCCACTGATACCGGAACCAACGACGATCGCGTCATACGTATATTGTTCAGTCGCTTTGGTATTGATATTTGTCGTATCGCCTGGCATAATATAGGTTTATAAATTTCCCCTCTTCAATTCATCCACTGCGTGATTTGCTGCTCTCGCTGTAAGCGCCATAAATGTAATGGAAGGGTTTTGCGTACTGGTGGATACCATCGAAGCACCATCGGTAACAAAAACATTCGGACAATTATGAAACTGATTCCATTTGTTCAACAAAGAAGTTTTCGGGTCCTTACCCATTCTGCAACCGCCCATTTCATGGATATCAAGTCCCGGCGCTTGTTTGCTATCATTTTGCTGGATGTTCTTACACCCGGCTTTCTCAAGCATTTCTGCCGTTTGCGTTAGAAAATCCTTAAGGACCTTTTCATCATTATCATCATAGCCCACCGACGTGATCAGTTGAGGTATCCCCCATTGATCTTTCAAATCTTTGCTCAGACGTACATGATTTTCCTTTTTAGGAACGGTTTCACCTTGCATCATGGCAAACACTCCCCACTCGCCAGGTTCGGTGATTGCCTCTTTGAAATTGCCTCCTATTTCTTCCTCTCCTTTTTGCGGATGGGCGTTTCCACGGCCTGCACTATAATGGACCATATATCCTCGCAAAAAATCGGTTTCCTGTTTGTACACATTCCGGAAATTAGGCATCATGGCCTGTGTCGGTCTCCGCCCATAGTAATATTTATCCTGGGGACCATCATAAGAACCGGACACTGTTCCCCGGTAATTATGAAAACAAATATACTTACCCAGCAAACCATTGTCATTTCCCAGGCCATCCGGGAACCGATGCGAAGTTGAATTAAGCAAAATCAGGTTGGAATTGATACAAGCAGCATTTACAAAAATGACTTTCGCAAAATATTCGGTCTCCCGCTTTGTATGCGCATCAATAACACGTACACCTTTTGCTTTTCCTTTTTTCTCATCGTAAATAATTGAATGGACGACCGAATCCGGACGTAAAACAAGGTTACCCGTTTTTTCCGCCCAAGGGATGGTGGTCGAATTTGAACTGAAATAACCGCCGAAAGGGCAACCCCTTTCACAAAGGCTTCTTGCCTGACAAGGACTGCGTCCTTGTTCAATATGGATGGGATTGGGTTTTGTCAGATGTGCGCAACGCCCCTGAATAACATAACGGTGATCATAATGCGACATAATCTTACCTTGGATTTCCTTTTCAACGCAGTTCATTTCCCAAGGTGGAAGAAACTCTCCGTCAGGCATCGTTTCCAAACCATCCAAATTTCCGCTTATTCCTGCAAATAACTCGACATGGGAATACCAGGGTGCTAAGTCATCATAAGTAATGGGCCATTCCACGGCATAACCATCCCTGCCCGGTCCGGCAAAATCAAATTTACTCCATCTCTGTGTTTGCCTTGCCCAAAGAAGAGATTTACCCCCTACCTGGTAGCCTCGGATCCAATCAAATGGCTTCTCCTGTATATATGGGTGATCCTTATCCTTTACAAAAAAATGTTGCGAGGTCTCGCTGAAAGCATAACACTTATTGACAATCGGGTTTTCCTTAGTCACCGAAAGCGGAAGTTGCTCCCTATGTGGAAAGTCCCAGGGATTTTTAGTAGCAGTCGGATAATCTTTTAGATGAACGACGTTCCTTCCTCTTTCCAGCAATAAGGTTTTCAGTCCATGATCACAGAGTTCTTTTGCTGACCACCCACCGCTGATGCCCGAACCTATCACTATGGCGTCATAGGTATTCTGGCCCTCCGCTTTATTATTGATGTATACAGAATCACCGGACATGTGTATTTATATTTTTAGATATTTCCTTTCTTCAACTCTTCAGCTGCATGATCGGCAGCCCTAGCCGTAAAAGCCATATAAGTCAAGGATGGATTTTGACATGCAGACGATACCATAAACGAACCATCAGTGACAAATACATTTTTGGCGTCCCATACCTGGTTCCACTTATTGAGCACAGAGGTTTTAGGATCTTTACCCATCCTGGCGGAGCCCATTTCATGGATCCCTCTTCCGAGCCAAGGATTTGCATCACGCCCATGTACATTTTTCACTCCTGACGATTCAAGCATTTCAATAGCATCAGCCAGCATATCCTTTCGCATTTTCAGCTCATTTTCCTTCAATTCGCAATCAAATGCCAATATGGGTAGACCCCATTTATCTTTCCTTGTCTTATCCAGAGTAATCTTATTTTCGTGATAGGGCAAGGTTTCTCCAAAGCCCCCTAAATTCATTGTCCATTGTCCGGGTTCTGAAAGTTCGTCTTTGAGCCCCGCACCTATGGAAAGTTCTTCAGCAGAACGGCTGTATCCGCTACGTCCACCACCGCCCTGATATCCAAATCCACGCACGTAATCTCTTTTATCTCCGAAAAAATTGCGGTAACGTGGAACATAAACGCCATTTGCGCGACGACCGAAATAATATTTGTCTTCAAAACCTTCTACAGTTCCTCCAGCTCCGACTCCTAAATGGTGGTCCATAATATTATGGCCCAATTCACCGGAACTACTACCCAAACCATCTGGCCAAATATCGGTAGCAGAATTCATCAGTACCCAGGCTGAGTTGAATGTGGAAGCATTCAGAAAAATAATTTTCGCATGGTACACATATGTTTGATTCGTTTCTGCATCCAGCACTTCCACACCAGTCGCACGCTTTTTGTCCTTATCATATAAAACCTTGGTAACGATTGACCAGGGCCGAAGGGTCAGGTTTCCGGTTTTGACTGCCGCAGGCAAGGTGGAAGATTGGGTACTAAAATAACCGCCGAAGGGACATCCCACAGCGCATTTATTACGAAATTGGCATTGTTGCCTGTCCGGATGCGGGGCAGTAATATGGGCAGTGCGGCCGATAATCATCTTACGTTGGCCCTTATAATGATCCTTTATCCTAGCAGCGACATCCTTTTCTACACAGGTCATATCCATCGCCGGTAGAAACTGACTATCGGGTAGTTCAGGTAATCCTTCTTTTGATCCACTGACACCAGCAAATCTTTCCACATGATCGTACCAGGGTTCGATCTCCTTGTAGCGCACCGGCCAATCAACTCCTATTCCTTGTTTAGCATTTTCTTCAAAATAATAATCACTCCAGCGATAACTTTGTCTCCCCCACATCAAGGACCTTCCCCCAACATGATAACCTCGGAACCAATCAAAACGTTTTATCTCGGTATAAGGGCTGTCTTTGTCACTGGCCCACCAATCGAGATTGGTCTCGCTAAGTGGATAATCCCTTTTTAAGACCGGATAATCTTTGATCATTTCCTGGGTTCGACGACCACGATGAGGGAAATCCCAGGCCTCTTTATTTGCACTAGGATAATCTTTGACATGTACTATATCTTTTCCCCTCTCCAGCATGATGGTTTTCAAGCCTTTTTCACAAAGTTCTTTTGCAGCCCAGCCACCACTGATGCCTGAGCCGACAACAATCGCGTCATACGTATTATCTGCCATTTCGCGTTAATTTTATAATGTTGAGTTCAAATTAAATATTACCCTTCTTTAGTTCACTTACTGCATGATCTGCGGCTCGGGCCGTAAAGGCCATATAGGTAAGCGATGGATTTTGGCAAGCCGTTGAAGCCATGAAGGAACCATCCGTGACAAAAACATTTTTTGCATCCCAGACCTGGTTCCATTTGTTAAGTACAGATGTTTTAGGATCCTTACCCATGCGAGCCGTACCCATTTCATGAATACCCCGGCCCAAATAAGGATTGCTGTCTCCCCCCTTTACGTTCTTAACTCCAGCGGCCTCCAGCATTTCAATGGCATCATTAAGCATATCCTTACGCATCTTCAATTCATTTTCTTTCAATTCACAGTCAAATGAAAGTACATTCAATCCCCATTTATCCTTCGTTTGTTTATCAAGTGTAATCTTGTTCTCATGATAAGGAAGTGTTTCCCCGAAACCGCCCATTCCCACATTCCAGCTGCCAGGTTCCGTCAACGCTTCTTTGAATTGTGCCCCGATACTATATTCCGCCACATCCCGGTCCCAACTATCCCTGCTTGCACCACCCTGGTATCCAAAACCGCGGACGTAATCCCTTTTGTCTCCAAAAAAGTTCCTGTAGCGTGGAATATACACACCGTTTGCCCTGCGGCCGAAATAATATTTGTCTTCGTACCCTTCAACAATTCCTCCCGCACCGACGCCTAAATGATGATCCATAACATTGTGTCCCAATTCTCCGCTGCTGCTTCCTAATCCATCCGGCCATATGTCAGTCGCGGAATTCATCAGGATCCAGGCGGAATTCAAAGTGGAGGCATTTAGGAAAATAACTTTGGCCCGATAGGTATACGTTTGATTGGTTTCTGCATCCAATACTTCCACACCTGTAGCCTTTTTGGTGTCTTTATCGTACAATATTTTTGTAACAATACTCCAGGGTCGGAGTGTAAGATTGCCGGTCTTCACTGCTGCAGGTAATGTAACAGATTGCGTGCTGAAATACCCACCGAATGGGCACCCGAACCAGCACTTATCCCTGTATTGGCATTGCCTTCCTTCTAAAGGAACGGTGGCATGGGCGCAACGGCCTATAATCATTTTACGAATTCCCTTATAGTGTTCTTTGATCCGCGCAGATACATCTTTTTCAACACAATTCATTTCCATTGCCGGAAGGAAATGACTGTCAGGAAGCTCTGGCAACCCTTCTTTGGATCCGCTTACCCCTGCAATTTTTTCTACATGCTCATACCAAGGTTCAATATCTTTATACCTGACCGGCCAGTCCACCCCAATTCCCTGCTTTGCGTTCTCTTCAAAATAAAAATCACTCCACCGGTAGGTTTGACGTCCCCAAAGGAGTGAGCGGCCACCTACATGATAACCACGGAACCAATCAAAGCGTTTCACTTCGGTATAGGGAGAATCTTTATCGCTTGCCCACCAGTCCAGGTTTCTTTCGTTGAGCGGGTAGTCTCTTTTCAATTTAGGATAGTCTTTAATCATCTGTTGAGTCCGGTCACCGCGATGGGGGTAGTTCCAATCTTCCTTGTTTGCCTCTTTATAATCCTTAACATGAACGATATCCATACCTCTTTCGAGCATAATTGTCTTTAATCCTTTTTCACACAATTCCTTTGCTGCCCAGCCTCCACTGATGCCTGATCCGATCACAATTGCGTCATACACATTTTCAGCCATGATTTTTTTTATTTTTGGGTTTAAACTTTACCTGTTACCAATATCAAACATCACAAATTGAAATTGCTTTTTTCAGTGAAGCAATTTTATCCTGCGAAGCAGGAATAAATTCCTGTGCAACGTATCCTTTGAACCCCGTTTCCAAAATGGCACTCATGATTGCAGGGTAATAAAGTTCCTGTGTTTCATCTATTTCGTGCCTCCCTGGTACACCTCCAGTGTGATAGTGCCCAAAGTATTGTTTATTATCCCTGATGGTACGGATCACATCCCCTTCATCAATTTGCATGTGATAAATATCGTAAAGCAATTTAAAATTTTCAGAACCCAGTCTTTTACATAATTCGACTCCCCATTTATGGTTATCGCACATATAATCTTTATGGTCAACTTTACTATTCAACAGTTCCATCTGGACCGTAATGCCGCTTGCCTCAGCAAGAGGCAATACTTTTTGTAAACCTTCCACGCAGTTTTTAATGCCCGTTTCATCATCCATGCCTTTACGGCTTCCGCTAAAACAAATAACATCCTTGTAACCAGCTTTTACCATCAGTGGTATCACATCTGTATATTCTTTAATCAGCAATTCATGAAAGTTCTTGTTATTCCATCCTTCTGTGAGACTTACCTCTCCGCCGTGATAACACATGGAGCTATAAATACCATATTTCTGCAATATGGGCCAGTCTTTGGGGGCAATCAGGTCGATGGCGTTGAAACCAGTTTCTTTGACAACTTTACAAAGTTCCTCAACGGAAATAAAATTATAAGTCCATTGGCAGACGGAATGGTTAATGTTTCCTTTGAGTTCCAATTTTTTTTCCATTTTAACTGGAGAGGAAAATGAAGATAAAACATTGCTTCCTGCGACAAGTGCTGCAGAACCAGAAACAAACTTTTTGATTGCGGTTCTGCGAGAGGATTTTTCTGGCATGAAAATAATCGTTAAGCAATCAATTTACGGAATGTTATCGATCAAATAGCAGGAAAGGTTTGGTTTAACTTAGAAAATAGGATAAATGGTTTCTATATTACAACGGTTGTTTTTAACATTTGTTCTTTTTTTCTGCCTCTCATATACAAAAACAATCCGCCAAATGCGACAATTAAAACCATGGGTATGACTGATGTTAAGTTGATGACTTCGGGGCCGGCAGCTTTTTTTGCCTCAGCAATTACTGCCGCCATTGCAGAACCAGCAGGTGCCTGGGAATACGCTCTAAAATCCGCGCCGGCAGGCAATTTGTTGGCAACAAGGAAATCATAATGGCTGCCCATAAAAATCATATACAGGGATACGGCAAACATACCAGCCCCGCCCATCAGGTTCAATCCGACAGCGCCTGTTTTTGGCAAATTCTCAGATACAAAACCAAGCATGGTCGGCCAAAAATAACAAACCCCCATACCGAAAACCAAGGCCCCTGCAAAAACCATATTGCCACTCGAATGGCCAAGAATATACAATCCAAGGGAAGCGAGTACCGCAGATATCAAAAGTACACCCTGTGGAGAAAACTGGTGAACTACCGGACCAGCAAAACCCCTGCCAATCACCATTACGCCCGTTTCTAGCGTGAGTATAAGCAATGCATTATCTGTCACATTCTTCAATAATACGTCAATCCACTGACCCGTAAACAGCTCCGTGATTGCAGATCCAAACATGCACAGGATCATAAACAAAAATAATGGCGAGAGCAGCGATTTATACATTTGAGCAGTGGACACCCCGGCTGCCACTCTCTCTGTCACTGGAAACTCAAGTTTTGAAAACAGGTACCCATAGATCAGGGCAGGAATGAGCATGGTAGCTACCTCAATTTGCCATCCGATTCCTAACTTGTTTAAGAAAAAAACGAGTAATGTTCCGATAACGATTCCTCCCGGAAACCACAAATGAAAATAATTTAGTCTCGTTGTCTTATTGTCGGGGAAAAGGGAAGCAACCAGTGGATTACAAGCCGCCTCGACTGTCCCATTGGCGATCCCTATTAATAAAGTGGAAATGAAGAGGGTCCAGTAGCCGGCTGAAAAAATGGTTAGCAAAATACCGGCAAGATGGAATAAGAACGCCATGACCAGCAATTTTTTCATGCCTATTATGTCGACGATCATCCCGCCAACTATTATTGCCAGTGGAAATCCCCAAAAAGCAGTTGCAGCGATTGTTCCTAATTCGGATGCGTTCAAATTGAAACGCGTACCAAGGTCATTTAGAATACCGGCGCGGATGCCGAATGATAAAGAAGTTACCAGCAATGCCAGACAACTCGCAGTAAATAGTTTGTTACGCTGAATGTGAGGGGTCATGGCAAGTTATTTTTGGTTGGTGCAATCGGTCTTCGCGAAAATTTGTTTTCTAAGGTCAGTTGAACCGCCGTAACTTTCACAACAGTTCAAAAAGAAATTCTCACAGAACAGGTTTGTAAATGTAATTTTTTATTTTTAAAAAAAAAATCAATAAAAACTTTAGTTAAATGGACAGAAAACTACGGATGGGAATGGTGGGTGGAGGCAAGGATGCCTTTATTGGTGCTATTCACCGCATAGCCGCCAATATGGATGGACTAATTGAAATCGTTTGCGGGGCGCTCAGTATCAATCCTGAAATTGCTAAAGATTCCGGTCGTTCCTTATTTCTTCAACCAGATAGAACCTATCTTAATTTTGAAGAAATGTTTCAGGCAGAGAGCAGGCAGCCAGTTGGCAAACGGATAGACTTCGTCAGCATTGTCACTCCTAATTTTGCGCATTTTGCTCCGGCCATGATGGCTTTGGATAATGGCTTTAATGTCGTTATTGAAAAACCTATTGCTTTTACCCTTGATGAGGCCTTGCAATTACAAAAGAAGGTTAAAGAAACCGGGTTGATGCTTTGCCTAACCCATACCTATTCAGGATATCCCATGGTAAAACAGGCTAAGCAAATGGTACGCGATGGTGTATTCGGAAAAATAAGAAAAGTCTGGGTAGAATATCCACAAGGTTGGCTGAGCAAACTTACTGAGCGAGAAGGCAATCCCCAGGCGGCATGGAGAACAGATCCAAAAAAATCGGGCAAAAGCGGGTGTATGGGCGATATCGGCACACATGCCGCTCACCTTGCTGAATACATTACTGGTCTTAAGATCACCCATCTTTGTGCTGATCTGAATGTGATGGTTTCAGGAAGGGCATTGGACGATGATGGTAATGTGTTGCTGAAGTTTGATAATGGGGCGGCTGGTGTCTTGATGGCATCGCAAGTGGCAGCTGGGGAAGAAAATGCGCTGAAGATTCGGGTATATGGGGAAACCGGAGGTCTTGAATGGGCACAGCACGAACCGAATACTTTACTGGTGAAATGGCTCGATCAACCTACCCAGATTTTTAGAGCTGGTGCTAATTATGGCGCACATTTATCTTCATTTGCCACACAGAATTGCAGGACACCGGGAGGTCATCCGGAGGGGTACCTGGAAGCTTTTGGAAACATCTACAGGAATTTTGCGCTGACACTCACGGCCAAATTGGATGGCAGGAAACCTTCTCCTGAAAATCTGGATTTCCCTGGAGTAGAAGACGGTATAAGGGGAATGGCCTTTATTGATCATGTCGTCGAGAGCGGTGCCAGTAAGGAAAAATGGACAGCATTCAAATCAATTATTTAAAAAAACTATTCACCACTTCAGGGATTTAGGAGGATCATCATTCATATGAAAACAATCAAAGGACCTGGAATTTTCTTGGCGCAGTTTATGGGGGATACAGCGCCATTCAACACCCTACCATCAATCTGCAAGTGGGCGGCCTCACTGGGTTTTACCGGCGTCCAGCTACCAACATGGGACGGCCGATGCATCGATTTGAAAAAGGCCGCGGAAAGTAAAACTTATGCAGAGGAACTAAAAGGTTTGGTAAATGAGTGTGGCGTCGAGATCACAGAACTCTCCACACACTTACAGGGTCAACTCATCGCCGTCCATCCTGCCTACAATAGTTTATTCGATGGATTTGCTCCGGCTTCAGTACATAACAATCCAAAAGCCAGATCCGAATGGGCTAACCAGCAATTGTTGTATGCGGCCCGAGCCTCCCGCAATTTGGGACTTAATGCCCATGGTACATTCAGCGGAGCATTAAACTGGCCCATGATGTATCCCTGGCCACAGCGCCCGGCGGGATTGATTGAAACTGGATTTAAGGAATTAGCTACACGGTGGCTTCCGATTTTGGATGCCTTTGAAGAGCAAGGCGTTGACCTCTGTTATGAAATTCATCCAGGTGAGGATCTCCATGACGGAGTCAGTTATGAATTGTTCCTTCAATATACGCACAACCATCCCAGGGCCTGTTTGCTTTACGATCCATCTCATTTTGTCCTTCAATGCCTGGACTATCTCGCCTATATCGATAATTACCATGAGCGGATTCGGATGTTTCACGTTAAAGATGCTGAATTCAATCCTACTGGAAAACAAGGGGTCTATGGGGGTTATCAAAATTGGATAGATAGGGCTGGACGGTTCCGGTCACTTGGAGACGGTCAGGTGGATTTCAAATCCATATTCAGTAAATTGACTGCCTACGATTATCCAGGTTGGGCAGTGCTGGAATGGGAATGCTGTATTAAGCATCCCGAAGACGGTGCCAAAGAAGGCGCGCCTTTCATCAAAGACCACATAATTCGCGTGACGGACAAAGCCTTTGATGATTTTGCAGGAACAAGGTCTGATGAGCAATTTAATCGGTCTGTTTTAGGTCTGATGTAAATAATTTTCGGAAATTGACCATCTTTATTTAATTTTCTCATTCAACTATTTGATTCTTCTCATGAAAAAAACTATTATCATTATTTTCTGCAGTTTGCTGGCTATGGCATGTGGAAATTCCAACGACACTAAAGGCCAAGGGCAAAAAGATTCAGCTGCAACCCCATCGGATTCGAGCAGTTCGCCGACAGCATCAGTTGCAAATGAAAAAGGATTGGAACTTATAGGGGCATCGGACTGTATGACCTGTCACAAATTGACCGAAAGTTCAACCGGACCTGCATATTCCGCAGTTGCAGAAAAATACAGGAATACCCCTCACGCATTGGATACCCTTGTTGAAAAGGTGATTACAGGAGGTAGTGGTCACTGGGGTACCATTCCAATGACGGGTCATCCGATGCTACCCAAATCAGACGTGAAGGAAATGGTAACTTATATTCTATCGCTCAAAAAATAATGTACAATGAAAGGCTTGGTTTCGATTATAATGGGTTTTTGCATGTTGACAAATTGCATTTTCTCTCAATCTTCCAGTATGAACAATACACTTAGCGATGCGGAAAAAAAGCAGGGATGGAAGTTGCTCTTCGATGGAGTGACTACTTCGGGTTGGCACAGTTTTAACAAGACCGGAGTTGGGAAGTCCTGGAAAGTGGATAATGGAACTATTTCTCTAGATGCTTCCATTAAAGAAGGCGGCGATCTGGTCACAGATGCGACTTATCAAAATTTCGACATGAAGCTCGAATGGAAGATATCGAAAAACGGAAACAGCGGAATTATTTTTGATGTCCAGGAGGACCCAAAGTACGCAGATACCTGGCTCACCGGGCCTGAAATGCAGGTCCTTGATAACGATGGGCACCCTGATGGAAAAATCCATAAACATAGGGCAGGCGATCTTTACGATCTTATCGCCAGTTCAAGCGAACCTGTCAAAGCGGTCGGACAATGGAATCAGGTGGAAATCAAATGCAACAATGGCAAACTTGATCTGTATATGAACGGAATAAATGTTGTATCCACCATGCTTTGGAATGAGAACTGGTGGAATTTGGTAAAAGGAAGCAAATTTGCAAAGATGCCTGACTTTACAAAATCCAAATCCGGTCATATTGCCTTGCAGGATCATGGAGATGATGTCTGGTTCAGGAATATTAAGGTGCTTCAATTGTAATTCTATAAACTTCAAATTTGAAAGTGAAACACATTAAGAAAATATCGGTGAAAATTGCAGTCTCGGTTATTATTTTTTCTTGCGTGTTTCTGATATTTGGCCGTCACTTCGACAAGCCAGTTGTTCTGATATTTTCGAAAACAAATGGTTTCCGCCATGCCAGCATTCCGGCAGGTATCGCTGCAATAAAGAAGTTAGGAGCCGAAAATAATTTTGATGTGGAGAGTACAGAGGACTCCACTTTCTTTAACGATAGTGCCTTAAAGAAATATTCTGCCATTATTTTTCTGAGCACTACAGGCAAACTGTTTGGGCCCGACCAAGAAAAAGCATTGCAGAAATATATTCAAAATGGCGGGGGGTACGTTGGTATTCATGCCGCTACTGACTGCGAATATAACTGGCCCTGGTACGGTGAGCTTGCAGGGGCCTACTTTAAAGGCCATCCAAGTCAACAGGAGGCTAAGCTAATTGTTGTGAATAAGGATCATCCATCAACCCGGTCTCTGCCTTCAGAATGGGTTCGTTTTGACGAATGGTATAATTTCAAAAATCTGAACCCTTCTGTCACTGTACTTATCAAAATTGATGAGCATTCATATAAGGGCGGTGAAAATGGGGACAACCACCCGATGGCGTGGTATCATTCTTTTGAAGGTGGCCGGGCTTTCTATACAGAATTGGGGCATACCGAAGAATCCTTTTCTGATCCCAATTACCTTAATCATATCTTAGGCGGCATAGAATATGCTATGGGGCGCGAGCATTGATCAATCCTCTGCATTTTTACTAGTTGAATCCTTTTTGATTTTTACAAGGTCATCTGAAAGAGTAACAAATGTTTTGTTTCAAGAATATATGTTATCTGGAATGTCTGCCGATTACAACATCAAGTGCTGCTTAATGTCATTGGTTCAAGAAAACAGCCAATCAAGCATGGTGAATTACCCAACCATTAAAAATGGTTCTATCCCAAGCAACCTATGATTACTAATATAATCATCTTTCGGAATAGTATTGAGGAACAACACTCACTATTCAGGCCCTTCTTTTGAGGTTTTCTTTTTACGTTTGGATATGATCCTATACCCTATTTGTTCCTTTCGAATGTATTTTTCTTATGCCTTACATCCAAATCATTGAAGATGATTTGGTTTTACGGCACATTTTATAAAAAGCCATCCCGCCATAAGCGGGATGGCTCATAAATGACAGGATCCTTCCCTTCAACACCTCTCTCATCCTGCCCCGAAAGCTCTTGCCAATAGGCAAGTCCGATCGGCCCAAACCGGCTTGGTTTTCACCGGCTCATTAATTTAAATGGAAATTCTATTTCGCTTAGGGCGTTGTTGTCCAGTTGACAGCGATCCAATTCCTTTGATTGGACTTGATGGAATCTCCTCTTTTTTGACATTCCCATCCCCTTCATTATTGGTATTCATATTCAAACCATTATTGCTTTTTTGTCCTGAGAGGATTTCATCAGATGGAAAGCCTGGTGAATACTCCTTAACTATCCGATGGTTTGCGTCGTACACGTTTATTATTTTAAATCTGGGGTTGGCTGCAATCCATAGTTTGATCTCTGCGCCATCTTTTATAAAAACCACCAATTGCAGGTTTCCTCTTTCGAGTGATTTGATAAGCCTTTCCTGATCAAGAGGATCTGAAAGTTCTTTTATTGGCAACCGGATTAGGTTATTCAGCAGATCAAAACCATAGTTCTGATGATATTGCTTTATTTTGAAACTCTCGTTCTCCTTCCCGGAAAGGTCAAGTTGCAGCCACGCATTATAAGTCTGACCTTCTTTATTAGTAAGGTCTTTGTTGATCGCCCGGCCGCAGAGAAGATTGTATGCTTCCTTACAAGTGATCCCTTTACCTTTAAATATGTAAAACGGTTGCACCAATTCAATTCCATCAACAAATTTTCTCAAGTGCAGGTAATATTTGTCAAAAAAGTAAATCTCATTAATATTTGATTTCCTGAAATGAAGGATGGCCTCGACTGCATCCTTTCCAAAAACAGTTTTGTATGATAATTGAAACTGGCTTACCTGTTTTTGCATTTCTTCAAATAATACATCGTTCATGTCCTCACCGAATCCCAAATACTTCAAATTGTTACTCAGGTATTCAAAATTTTCCTTGTTCATTTCTCCTCATTTTCTTGTTAATAAATAAATGATTCCCATTCCCCCATCATAAACATTACCGGTAATGATCGAACTGCCAAGAGCTGTTTTTGGCTTGGCGATGGTACGCAAACTCGAAAATCAGAATCACTGATCTCCAGTTAATTGCGTACATCGCGTGTACTCGCATGTTCGATACGAGGTTTTTAAGTCTTGTACTGACAAAACAAATATTTGAATTGGTGCTTTGTGGCCTGCGTTCTAAAGATTTGCAAGACTTGCAGCACTTGTTGTAAATATATGGGTGAATTATAGCCCTTCAGTTTGATAAATGTCAAGTAATTTAAAGGGCAGATGCGGATTTCTCCTTTGACCAATTATATCAGCCTTTTCTTTTGGCTTTTATGCGGCTTAAGGTTTCGAAGGTAATGCCAAGATAAGAAGCAATATGGGTTCCGGGTATACGCTTGATGAGATCAGGAAAGTTTTGTACCAAGTACTCATATCGTTCAGGCGCTGAATGCATCCGAATAGCATAAAGGCGCTGATCACACAGGTTATAATATCTTTCAGTTAACACTCTTCCTACAAAGTTAAATTCAGGAAAATGATGGTAAATCCATTGAAGTTCCTTATAACTTATAAAATACAAGTAACAATCCTCCAAAGCCTGAATGCTTTCATAGCTTGGCTGTTGTTCGAAAAAACTCTTTATCGAAATAGCAAGGTCTCCTTCTTTCATGAACCAGGAGGAGACTTCATTCTTATTGGTAATATAAAAGCACCTTAGCAGGCCTTCTTCGATAAAATAAATATGCTCGCATTTTCGACCGGCCTTCAGCAGAAAATCTCTTTTTTTGATTTTTTTTGATTTGACGATCCTGAGCAAGTGTTCCTTTAGCCCCTCGGAAAGAGGGTAAATATTATGAAGATATTGCAATAAGGCAACCATTGGGGCTCCTAATATATGCAATTGATCAGCCCCACAAAATTTAAAGCATTCAACTAAGGGTATTCCCTTATATTAAAACACATTTAGACTGGCCGAATTACTTAAATTGAAGAAATTGGTCTATTTAGCGCGAGTAAAATAAGGTCATTATTAATTCTACTTATGGTGCTTATATGGGTGAAATCCAAAGCAATCTTTTGCTTTCACACTGCCGGTAATGTATAGCCATTATGATATCCCTTCATCAAATATTGGTCATTGATGGCATTATCGGTAAATTTTGCTGAAGTCTTGTCCCAGAACAAATGTTGGCCTGTGCGAAAACAGATATTGCCCATTTGAGCCACAGTTGCCACCCTGGTGCCCGCCTCAATGGAGCAACGGAGATCTTCCATTTTTCGCGAACGCACTACGTCAATAAAATTAATCCAATGGTTCTGCAACCCATTGTCTGAAGGTTTGACAAATGCTTTGCTTACTTTGTTTTTGCTCTGTTTCTCTTCTATCACTTCCCAGCCACCACGGCTCAATACAAGGGTGGCATTATTTCCAATAAAGGCGATGCCATGGTCCAGGCCATAGGATCCATTATCAATCCCCATGGCATGATCCCAAACCAGGTTGAATCCCTCAAATTCATATAATGCAGTAAGCGTATCCGGAGTTTCTTCGCACAAATCAGGGTAGGCGAATCTACCGCCGAGTGCGGAAATGGATTTAGGTACATCCGCTTTCATTCCAAGCAAGCCGTAGTCAAGCAAATGGACTCCCCAATCAGTCATCAGACCACCCGCATAGTCCCAGAACCACCTGAAATTAAAATGAAACCTGCTGGCATTAAATGAACGTTTTGGCGCAGGTCCCAGCCACATTTGATAGTCTACTCCTGCAGGTGGATTACTATCAGGCCTTACTATGTCCGGTTTCATCCATCCTTGATAACACCAAACTTTCACTGTGCGGATATTGCCCAATTGGCCTGAATACACAAAATCAACCGCATCTTTAAAATGTTGCTGACTTCTTTGCCATTGTCCTGCTTGCACCACCCGGTTATATTTTTTCTGGGCCGCCATCATCGCCCTACATTCGATAATGGAATTGCCTACGGGCTTTTCTACATAAACATCTTTTCCAGCCTCGCAAGCCTGCATCATTATTAAGGCATGCCAGTGATCAGGAGTGCCTATGATGACAGCATCTATATCCTTCTGATCAAGCAATTTGCGGTAATCGCCATAGGTTTTCACGTTCGAACTGTTCACATTCAATTTCGCCAGTTCGCCCATTCGCTTATCCAGCACATTTTTATCCACATCGCAAAGTGCAGCCAACTGCACCCCAGGAACGTTCAATGCGGCAGTCAAGTCAGACCAACCCATGCCATTAATCCCGATGGCACCAATCCGGATGGTGTCTGATGGCTTAACAGGTTTATAGATTGAAGCAGTAGCAGGATGATCTAATGCAGAAAGGAACAGGCCCCCTCCAATCAACGCAGTAGATTTTTGCAAGAATGTACGTCTACTCCCCATGAATTTAATATTTAGGTTTGGTATTCGAACGAATATTAAACCCTACCATTCAGCAATCCAATCAAGACAAATTATTATTCCTAATGTATTTCAGGCTATTTGCAATACTTTCATAAACCGGGATTTTGACATGGTCCTGTTCTACAAAAAAGTATTTCATTCCAGATTCCTTCTTATACTTGAATATCTCTTTGTAATTGATAATTCCAGTTCCGACTTCAGTAAAAAATTGGTCCCCTCCAACATCGAAAGTAGGTTCTTCCTTGCTAGCCATATCTTTGATGTGCCACATCTGGATCCTTCCAGGATTGGATTTGATCAATTGGATCGGATCTCCACCGGCCCTGGTTACCCAATACATATCCAATTCAAAATATACGAGCTGTGGGTCGGTTTCCTTTAGAAAAACATCAAACCCTGTTTTTCCTCCACCCCAATCTTTAAACTCAAAATTATGATTATGGTAGGCCAACTTCATCCCTGCATTCTTTACTAGTTCGCCTACCCTATTAAATTTCGAAGCCAATTTTTTATAGTCATCCAGGCTGGTTCTCATGTCAGGAGTGAGAAAAGCAATAGTAAAAAAATCGTGAGACATTTTTGAAGCGTCGTCTATCGTTTTTTTCAGATCCTCTTCATCACCCATGGTTAAAAATTTTGTCGCACCATAGTGACCACTAGGGATTTTGAGATGGTTTTGTTTGAAAATGTCCGCAAAGTCTGCTGGCGAAAAGCCAAAGAATTTGCCTGCATTGTATCCAATAATTTCAACGGAAGTATATCCGATTTCTGCAATCTTTGCAATAGTACCTTTCACATCTTTGCTTACTTCATCTCTGAGCGTATATAACTGGATTCCCACTAGACCCTTGTCTTCAAACCAATTGGATTTATTAAGGAGGAGCGCCGAGGAGGCAAGAGAGGCTTGTTTAAGAAAAAGGCGTCTGGATGGCATATTATATCGTTTAGCCGATGAAATTACTAAAAAAACGAATCGAACGCTTTCATCGCGTTAGTTCCATTCCAATTGAATCCGGCTCAATTGCTGATAAAGACCATTTTCGACCATGGATAATTCCTGATGCGTCCCTGTCTCCTTTATCATTCCCTTTTCCAGTACAATGATCCTGTCGGCATTTCGAACCGTAGAAAATCGGTGCGCAATAACAAAAGATGTTCTGTTTTGCATGAGGTTGAATAAGGCTTCCTGAACAAGTGCTTCTGAAGCAGAATCAAGCGAGCTGGTAGCTTCATCAAGAATTAAAATCACCGGATCCTTCAAAATAGCTCTTGCTATGGCAATCCGTTGACGCTGACCGCCTGACAATTTAATTCCCCTCTCTCCAACAATTGTTTGATATCCTTCCGGGAAACCTATTATGAAATCGTGGGCATTCGCCTTACGGGCAGCTTCTTGAATTTCGATATTACTGGCACTTGGTTTCCCATAGGCAATATTTTCCAGGATGGTCCCACCAAAAAGTAATACATCCTGCGGTACGAGAGCCATTTGCTTGCGCAATTGCACAAGTGGAATGGTATTGGCCGGCAAATCGTCAAACATTAAAAATCCTGTATCCGGTTGGTAAAAACGGAGTAATAAATTTATAAGTGTTGTTTTTCCCGCACCGCTGGGGCCCACGATGGCGATTTGTTCCCCAGGTTCGGCCACCATGGACAGGTCTTTCAATACCTGAGTTTCTTTACGCGATGGATAGCTAAATGTTACATGGTCCAGTTCGACCCTGCCTTTTAATTTATATTCCTCTTTTAAAGGTTCCTCGTTTGTGGTGATTTCTTCGGTTTCATCGCCCAACAGTTCCCTGACCCTTTGTGTTGCGCCCAAAGTTTTTTGCAATTGACTGTACAACTCGGCAAAACCACCCATGGTCCCACCTACAAATGCGGTATAAACTACAAAAGCTGTAAGATCCCCAAAAGAAAGATGGCCTTGTTGCATTAACCCCGTCCCATACCATACTACCAGTACTATAGTGCCAAAAACGCTGAATAACAGGAATGAAACGAAAAAACCCCGGAACCGGCCGTTCCTAATTGCCAGGTGAACGACTTTGTCGATACTTCCATTATAGCGCCTCACTTCAAATCCTTCGTTGGAGAAGGCTTTTACATTGCTTATTCCCTGCAGGGTTTCTTGAACGATGGTCCCGGAATCTGCTAGCTGATCCTGCCCTAACCTGGCAAGTTTCCGTATTCGCCTGCTGGAGATAACGGCAACCACGACGATCACAGGTACAACGGATAACATGAGAAGAGTCAACTTGGCCGAAATATATAAAATCAACCCCAGGCCAATGATAAGGGTAAGTAATCCCCTGAGAATCTCGGCGAGCACCGAGGTAACAGTATCTTGAATTTGTGAAACATCCGTACTGATACGGTTGGAAAGCTCCCCAACTCTCCTTTTTCCAAAGAATTCCATAGGCATTAGAATAATTCGAGCATATATGGTTTTTCTCATGTCAGCCACAGCATGTTCTCCTACATAAGTAAAAAGATATACCCTCAAAAAAGAGAACACCATTTGAACAGTCAGAACTCCAATCATCCACCATGCAATGGTACCAGGAGAAGTACTGTGTAGCCCCTTACTGAGGGCATTGGCACTGTCAATCAGCCGTTTCAGCAAATAAGGAAATGCCATAGTGGTGGCACTGGAAAGGGAAATAAAAAGGAGGCCAAATATAAAGTGGGTCCGATAAGGCTTAATAAAACGAAAGATCAGGAATGCTTGTTTCAAACCTTCCCTGTTCAGTTTTCCTTTTGGTAGTTCTTCCTTCGGAAGTCCATTTCCATTATGTTTTGGTGGCATATTGGTATATGTTTTAGAACTATCCCTGCAAAAGACAACAGGTCTGAAGTGAAAGACGAATGAACTATAAAAATATTGTAAAAAAATTTACCCGTATGCACCAAAATAGGCAGCACCAATAAGTGCTGTATTGCTATTGAGAATTATTCTTATAGGTATATTCTTTAAAAGATGTTGCATTCTGTCACAATCCAGGAAGTTATCATAAAAAATATTATACTGCAATAAGGAGGTTATTTTGGGAGGTATCCCACCGCCAAGAAAAAGGCCACCGGTAGCCTTCATTTTCAAAGCGAGATTAGAAGATTCCCTGGCTAAGTAACGAATATAAAGCTGGAGCGTTTCTACACAAGCAGCATCTTTTTCATCTAACGCAGTTTGGCTGATTACTGCCGAAGGATCATCCTTCTGTATTGCCTCTTTCAACCATTCAGGTTGAACTCTTTGTATCACATTTACAAGAAATTCGTAAATATCATGAATGCCAGGCCCAGCAATTACTCTTTCCCAACTCACAATCCCATATTTATTTTGCAGGTATTGAAATAATTTAATATCGATCACAGTCCTTGGTGCGAAATCAGTGTGCCCACCTTCAGTAGAAAATGGATGATAGAATGCCCCATCCGAGATCAACCCCGCTTCTCCTAATCCTGTGCCTGGTGCGATTATAGCAATATTTCCCTTTACATCTCTGTTGCCCTCGCAGATTGTTAAGAAATCGTCATCGCAAAGACCGGCAAGCCCGTACGCTGTAGCTTCCAGATCGTTGAGAAGAAAGACTTCTGACACGCCTGAGGCGATGCGGATTTCTTCAGCATTCAGTTCCCAGGACAGATTCGTGATCTCCACTTTTCCATGCACAACCGGACCTGCCACCCCAAGACAAATACGATTTGGGATAGATTTACCCGCATTCGTGGATTCTGACAAAAAATCCTTGACAATATCAATGCAACTTGAGTATGCAGCAGAATGATATGTTTTTTCAAATGCAAGGGTTACTACCTCCTCATCAGCATGATACAAGCCAAGATTCGTTTTGGTTCCTCCCACATCCCCCGCTAAAACCGTGATCGTTTTCTCTCTTAATTGGGATTTACGGGCAAATAAAAGGGGTATTTTCGATAGTTCATTCATATTAATCTTCGTTTCCAAATCCAACTTTTATTGATTATAAAAGTCATTATTTGATTGGTAATCCGGGAAAGGAAGATAAAAATAAGCATAATTGGCTGTAGGTAAATATTGACAGCCTAGAATGTCTTTTGGAATTTTGACAATTTGCCGGTGATTAAAGGAAGCTTTACCAGGGTTCTGGAAATTTATATTGATTTAATCATTGAATGACAACGGGTGGGTATTCAAATAAGGGTTATTGTGCCCATTGTATTATATTAATTAAGTTGGGCCGTGGTATTCGCTTTATGAAGAATCACATAACAAAATGAGCACAACCTGAATAGTTCCTTTATGGGCATTTTCTTAAACGAAATGATTATTATATCGTTTGTCAAAGGTTTCATATTTCGATTCTTGGCTGCTGCTCTTTGATGATAGCAGAGCTCCTGAATTTGACCTTCAAATCACCTATAAGTTTAAGCAAAATTGACTGAACTCTTGATAGGGTTTGAACATAATTAATTGATTATTAAATATATATAAGTCATTTCGCAGACTATTATAGTTAACCTGAAGTTATTATCAAAATAGTCGATGTTACTGCCGTTGCGTTGCCCAAGTTCACATTCAGAATTATACCTCTATGCTCGCATTTAGAAGTGGAAAATGTATGTTGCCAGCAATATCTCCAAAAAAGGACTAAAATAAATATCAAAATATGTTGGGGACTAAAAGGCGGTATTTTATTTTGATTAAATCGGAGCAAAGGAGCCAGTGGATGAAATATCAGGTGGACTGGCCGTAAAACTAAGGTTTAAACAATCAAAACCTGGCAGATTCTTTGCCATCTAAAAAAAGATAGCTTTGTTTTCTAAAACCATAACTATGCACCGATCTATATTGATATTATCATTTTTCTTTTTGTTGATGTTGGGCAGATCTCAAAATAATCCGGTATTGGTCAATGCGGTTTCCAATGCGCCTGTCCGGTGCGCAGTACTGGATGGAGAAAATCACATAATCAATGAGGCGAATGGTTTTATAATCCGTAAAAAGAATCACTATTATTTCATAACTAACTATCATATCATTGAGGACACAAATTATTATAGTGGCATTGTTCATCCATTTTATGACAACGGTGCAATCGCAGTACCTGCCGCCCTTTCCTTGAGGTCTAGGAGGAAAAAAGATGGCTCTTGGGGAACACAAAAAATTATTCTTTTCAAAAATGGTAAACCAAATTTTTATAGAATGACATTCGGTACAAAAGCAGGCGATGTGATGGCTTGCAAAATAGATGATAGCTCAGCATTTAATTATTATCCATTAGACTATAGTGCCGCAACTGAATATAAATTGAATAGCGGTGATGAAATTTTCCTGGTAGGTTATCCAATATCCATCAAAAGCAATCCATCAGTTAGAAACGGAAAAGTGATCGAAACTGATAGTATCGCAACCACTTATCAAGGAAAGTTGCCTATGTTCCTGATCGATCTTTCATCACCTGGATGGTATTCAGGCAGCCCTGCTTTCTTATGGAATAAAACTCTAAATAAAGCCGTTCTTATCGGAATCATAGGCAATGCAGATGAAGAAAGCAACACTGCTGTCTGGAAAATCAGCTTTTTATCTGAAATGATTAAAACATTGCCTTAGCCTAGGTTTATACTTATACCCGAATAGGGGTTTGTACTTAAGATTTAGATTTGATTTGGGATAAAATGACGATGAGATAATGGAGTAATAATTTCTTAGGATTGCTAAATTGGCACGATTCCCGCAAGTTCTCCTGCTTCTTGACAGGTTTTTTATTCATTTTTCACATCGTTAGCCATAAAAAATGAAAAGGCGGATGGGAGCCGCCTAATTCATTATTGCTTAAACCAAAAACTAACTGCTACAATAAAGGTAGAACAAACTTAATCCCTCCCAATACCACTTTTGGGGTATTTTTTAAAAGAAATCGTTACGCCAGGTAAAATGCTTATAGAATATCAATCAACAATTTATACTACGAAAGGCCTGAGGAAAAGGCAGTTGGGATATAATATCTGATAAAAATATACGTTAATAGAACTGCTCGGATTCTGATTTGCTTTTCAAGCACGGAATCTGTAAAACTTAAATATCCTATGTGTGTGTTCAATGACTATATCCGGTTGCAGGATGAATTAAAAGAATCGCAAAAAGAGATCATCACAATTACCAAGAACTACAACAATGTGTTAAAGATATTTCAAAATGGAAGCATCATTGATTCCGGAAATGCCGAAAAAATAAAAGAAAAATACGATGATCTCCAGAAGGCAAATGAAATAATCGCCACTAAAAAGGAACATTTCCAAACGGTTGAAAAGGGGATTGAAGACTACCTGACTGCAATGAACGGTATGGCTATCAGGCACAAATTCGTTAAAGAAGGTATTGACCAGGCTATGGTCTTTGAACTCGATATAAATACTTACGGCGAACAGATCGTGAAATCTGTTAAAGAAATTTAATCTTTTTAAAATAGACCCTATCAGGCTTTCAGTTTCAACTCCTGAAGCATGAAAGCTTGATTTGGGCACCATCTCCTAAGATAATTATTTTAAACTCAAATCTTCTTCTGAAGGTAAGCCAACGATCTAATTTTTACTCTATTTAAGATCAGAATAACATTCAGGTAATATTGGGGCCATACTTTTGCAATTATGTATATGGCAAGCAATCGTTAGTCCCCTGGGATCTTTATCCTGGGGTTTTTGTTGGGTGGTGGCTGTATTTAATCCATTCCCTGAAAATATGCCACGCTTTACCTGCAAGGTTGGTCTGTACCTTAAAAAATTGAAAATGCATTAGTGTCATCCTATTACCGTCTATCTCTGTACTTTTATATTTCAAAATGTTTAATGAAAAAATTACTATTATTTAGCTTAGTAGCGGCTTGTTCAATAGTTCTGATTTCCTGGGGGGCTCTGGGGCACCGGACCATTGGCAGGATTGCATCAAGACACCTAAGTCCAAAAGCGAAACAATCGATTGATGAGCTACTTGGAAGCGAGTCCTTGGCTGATGTAAGCACTTATGCAGATGATATACGGTCAAAGGAGGAATTTAAGTACACTGCGCCCTGGCATTATATTAATATTCCGGCAGGATACAATTTTGAACAATTTTCAGAAGAAGTCCGCAATATGAAAGAAGACAATGTATATAAAGCAGTGAAGAAATGTGAAAGCGAATTGAAAAATCCCTCCCAATCCAACGATGAAAAGGCGTTCGCCCTAAAATTAATTGTTCATTTTGTCGGAGACCTCCATCAACCCATGCATGTGAGTCATTCCGAAGACAGGGGAGGAAATTCTATCAATGTTACTTTTAATGGACAAGAGGCCAATCTCCATAGCCTATGGGACTCCCGGCTGATTGAACACCAAAACCTCAATGAGGAGCAATTGGCTAACCAATACGATCATGCCTCTGATGCCCAAATCAAGCAATGGCAAAGCGACGATATTATAAAATGGTTGTATGAATCCTATCAAATAAGCGAACAACTCTATGCCGACGCCAAGAGCAATCCCAATTTTGATGAAGCATATTACAGGGCCCATTTGACTGTTATTCAGCAAAGGATTGAGCAAGCTGGAATAAGGCTTGCTGGTTTGCTCAACCTTATTTTTAATGACCCCTCCAATCAAATTGCCCCCATATCCAATAAGCCGGCAGAAAGTGTAAGAGACAACGGAAATATAAAAACCGGAGAAAAACTAACCATCTGTGAAAAAGTGTATTCTACAAGGTATTTTGATGGATCCCAGATGACTTTATTGAATTTGGGTGCAGAATATCCAAATCAAAAATTAACCATCATGATCAGGGGTGAAGACAGAGGTAAATTTAAAGTTGCACCAGAACAGGCATTTTCAAATAAAAATGTTTGTGTAACGGGCATTGTGACCAATTACCGGGGTAAGCCGGAAATTGTAGTGACTGAACCCTCCCAAATCGTTCTGAAAGACTAGAATTTATCATTTATTTAATAATGATTCAACTATTTCCAAACCAATTGGAATTCAAAGTCAAATGCGCCAAAACTGTCGTTACCTTTACAAGTAACCCAAATCTCCCGGTATATGCCAAATTACAGGTTAATATTAGAAACAGGTGAAATAGTGATAGTGGAAATGAAAATTGAAGATATACGAACCCATATTAATGGATTCCCCACGTCAGTGGCATCAAAGAGGTACAGGGCTATTTTTGCTGGAACAGAAAATAAAAAGATCGTGGTAATATTAAGCAGGGATCAAAACAATGATTGGAGGGATGATATGAACCCTTTAAATAATGGAACCTCGGATCAAAGGAACGCACTGAAAAGAGCAATTGAAAATATAAAGGCTTGAATAAATTTCCATTCAAAATATTTTCTACTCGCTTTCAGATAATTATAGGTAACATTAGAACTCCAAAAACATGTGGTGATTAGGATTTGAATGGTTTTGGCTGATTATGAAATCATAGTTCCCTATAATCTTAAAACCGGCTTTCTCATAAAATCCCACGGCCTCCTGATTTTCCTTCCATACAAATAGCCACATTCCAGCCTGGTTATTTTTTTTCGATAGTTCAAGATTAAATTCGAAAAGCCTGTATCCCAGACCTAAACCATGAAATTCATTTAACAGATAAAGGCGCTCGAGTTTCGTGACATTCTTCAACTCAATATTCGCATGAGGACAATCAAATAAAATTTTAGAATAGCCTGCGGGTCGCTGCTTAAAGTAAAGGAGGTGATAAATATTTTTTGGCTCACGCAATTCATTCTCTATAGCATTATAATTAAAGTTTTTATTTGCGTAAATATTCATGTCGCTTGCGGGAGCGCTTCTCCCGTGCGATTCAAGTAGAGAAACTTTGCCGATATCAGCAAGTAATTTCGAATCACCGACCGCTGCTTTGACAATAGAAATCATATATTATGCGGTGCTTCCTTTTGCTCTTCTTCTGCAAGCTCTGCAATCCGGACATAATATCCATTAATGTCAATGAAAGCAAATTCTCTTAACCCATACGGGTGGGTTTTTAAATCAGCAGCAACTTCAATATTTCTCATCTTAAATTCGGAGACAAATTCGTCTATATTGTCAACAAACCACATAAGAGATAATCTGTGTTTTTCATTGTTTACATCATTTGTAAAACTAGAATCCTCGCCAAAAAGAAGCCGCAATTCGTCCCTGCGGAGACCACCATCTGTATGACCAAAAGTCCACTCATCTGTAAAACCTAGGTGATCACGATAATAGTCAAGGGTCGCGCGGAGGTTTCTCACTGGAAGATGCGGTGTGTTTCTAACAAATTTTTTCGCCTTCATAATTCTGCTTTTTAGCTGGCCTAGCCTAAAATATTTATTTGTAATGTATAAAACAATATTAACATTATTTTTTTGGAGTCTATTGTATGCCAGGTGTCTTTTCCAGACATCGGCTAATTAGCGGATTCAAGATATAGGGTTTTAATTGGCATTCAAACTTATTTCAGTTGTAATTTATCCCTATCACAAGAAGTCTATTGTAGAAGACAGTAAATATTAAAGCAAGAACTAATACCGTATTAAACTGGTTGATTTTTTTCAAATTATTATTTGCTATTCTTAAATCGTATTTCTTAAATAATGCATTCCCGTAGTCCCAAAAAAAGTCAGAGGGCAGCAAATGGGGGCTATCAAACTGATTGCCGTTATAACCGGGAGATTCAAAATTGCCGTGACCGTCATTCCTAAAATTACCGGAGCCATTAATAGAGAATGAATAAATGGGATTCTAGTAGCCTTTTTTTCAATTATTTCCCTTGTACCCATTTCTACAAAATATTTCATCAAATTTCTAAACAGTAAGTACAATGTCAGTGCACTTGAAATAGCAATGGTAATTGTTAACCATAAAGGGAACTTAAGTGCCAAACAAATGTAACCCGTATCTCCACCTGTGAAAACGGGTGATATCATTAGGTAACCAAAAATCCCTATGTAACCAAAGGAGGCCATATAGAGATTGAACAAGAAATATAAATTCCGTTCCTTTTGTTGGGAACAAACGGCATGAAATATTATACCAATAATTAAACTCACCAATGGGCCTCCAGCTTTAATTAATAGAATACTTCCTAATTGTAAGCCTTGGTCAATATTTAAAACATAGTTATGATGAATTGAAATTCCTTTTGCGCCAACAATTATTGATGCAAAAAAATGGCCAAATTCATGCAATGTCATTTCTAAAATATTGGCCACACAAAAAAGAATTGTTGAATTTATGATCAAATATTTCAGTTTTGCTTTTCCCATATTGCTATTCATTCGGAATCTTACCATGCTGACCTGCTTTTACTCTATAATCCAAGGTTATGAATCGATTGACCATCTTTTTGCTTCAATAATAAAAAACATCCCGGTTCATAATATTTCTACATATCCATCCGTACCATTCACCCGGATTCTTTGTCCGTCTTTGATCAGCTTGGTAGCATTCTCCACTCCGACAACAGCTGGTAAGCCATATTCACGTGCGATAACTGCTCCATGGGTCATCAGTCCACCAACTTCGGTGACCATGCCTTTTAGGGATACAAACAAAGGCGTCCAGCTCGGATCAGTAAATGAGGTAACTAATATATCTCCAGCTTCTATTTCAGCATCTTCCATATTTAGAATGACACGTGCCCGCCCCTGTATGATTCCGGAAGAAACTGATAGACCTGCAATTGCTCCGGTTGGCAGGTTTTCTCGTTTGTATTCCCCTGTAATGATTTCACCATCGGACGTGATCACACGTGGGGGAATTAGTCTTTCATATAATTTGTACTCGTTTTTCCGTTTGCTGACGATTTGGTAATCAAGCGTATTTGTGCGTACGGCTTCGCGAAGTTCTTCAAAGGTTAGATAGTATATATCTTCTTTTTCATGAATAACGTTGCCTTGTATGAGTTGTTCAGCTTCTTTCAGTAAAGCCTGTTTATAGACAAAGTAGCGATTAATCATGCCGTATTTTGGATATTCACGATAACCGATGAGATTCCGGAGTAGCCTGATCATTCTTTTTGTCTCTTTGGCTTTTCGCTTATCACCCGGTAATTGATTCAATCGATCTAATAACTCTTGTTCTTTTTTCAAGGCTTCTTGTCGCCCCTGCTCAAATTTCCGATGGCTGGCATTATACTCAAAGTTTTTGATATTATTGAGAATCAAGGGGACAAGTAGAGTTGGATTTTCGCTCCAGCGAGTTTTAGTAATATCGATTTCACCGGTACATCGCATTCCATATTTGTTGAGATATGCATAGATGGCGTCCTGTGCTTCCTTTCCACCCTCAAACTTATCCAGTTCGTTCAAAAAGTGATCATTTTTTATATGATGTAAATATTCAATTACTTCAGGATAAGGACGGATCACATCTGCGACATCCAATAGCTCCAGACCCATTTCCGAAGTAATATTGTATGATACAGATAGAGAAAGCGTGTCTGCTTCGTTTTTTTCACCTAACCACTTCATCATTTTTCTGTTGATCCATGACGAAGCATACATTGCAACCATAATCACATCCGAACTTTGTGGGTTAAATAGAATCTTCTGTAATTGCTGGATATCTTCCAGAATAAGATCAAATAAATTCGCTCCAGATTTTTCTTTGATGTTTTGTTTTAAATCTTCTATAGATGTTTGACTACTCTTAATCAAATCAGGAACGATTGTCGGATTGTTTTCGAATCGTGATAGATAACTCCATGTCATCCTTTTATTTCTGTCACTGTGTCCCGGCACTTTTTTACCATCTGGCGACGATTTTATAAAATCCTTTCTCTTTACGATTTTCTTGAGTGCGTCTTTTATTAGCGGATCGGATTGTCCCAAGACATCTATCACCTTTTTTCTACTGACTGGCGAAGCAAGACGATTCGTGATATCAACAAACAACCGCCCACCAGCTTTACGCATAGGTGCACGGGTCGTTAACAGGAAAAAAGACAATCCCAGTGGTTTTATGGGGTCGGTCATCATTTGTTGATGACCCACAGATACATAGACGTGATTTTCCTGGTCATTCGCATCAGGGACAGGGTATAAAGTACTAATTGGCCGAGACTGTACAATAAAATATGCGTGATCAACCAAGCACCATTCGATGTCCTGAGGGAAGCCGAAATGTTCTTCGATCTTTCTACCTATTCGCTCAAGCTTCAAAATCTGCTCATCCGTCAGCGCTTGCCTATTCTGCTTATCAGCCTCAATCTCCTGTTTTTCAGTACCACCATTTCTTAAGGCATAAATAGCTAGCTTTTTGGTGGATATCTTCTTATCGATAACTTTCCCGTTTGACACTTTATAGATATCAGCACTCACCAGGCCCGAGACCATGGCCTCACCAAGTCCGAAGCTGGCATCAATGGATAATACTTTCCTATTAGAAGTGACGGGATCAGCAGTAAACAAAATTCCTGCAGCCAGCGGGAAGACCATCTTTTGAACGACCACAGAAAGGTGGACCGTATGGTGGTCAAAGCCGTTTTGCAGGCGGTAAATTACTGCTCTGTCGGTAAACAGAGATGCCCAGCACTTGCTGATATGCTTTAGGACTGCCTCCGTTCCTATAATGTTCAAATACGTATCCTGTTGGCCCGCAAAAGATGCAGTCAGCAGGTCTTCGGCCGTGGCGCTGGATCGCACGGCAAAGGCATCTTTTTCACCAAGTTTTGTGAGATTGCTGGCAATCTCTTCTGAAATATCATTAGAGATGGGTATTTTTTCGATGGCGGTACGGATTTTTGCACTGATTTTGCTGATATTTTCCCTGTCCTCTACCTTAAGACAAGCCAATTCACCAAGCAAGTTGTTAAGCTCCTGATTATTTCCTGTTATTTTTTTATACGCTTCGGTGGTTATGCAAAAACCCTCCGGTACCTGGATTCCCGTAATTCTGGACAATTCGCCTAGATTAGCGCCCTTACCTCCTACTACCATCGACTTTGATCTGTCGATCTCCTGAAAAGAAAGTACAAATGCATTCATTTTTTTCCCACTATTTGTCGATACGAAATTTGACTAAGAATCTGTAAATAATCTTCCTCTTTTATAGATTAAATCTTATTCTAATAGTAGGATACGAAAATATATAGTCTATATTTTTCATTCCGTAAATGGAATGCTTAAATTAAGAAAACTATTGAAGAGCGAGAACTTTAAATCTCCTTATTGATTTCTTACAAATCCAATATCTGGGGGAAATATGCTTGCAATTATTTCCGTCAATGCCGTGATAGAAAATTAAATTGGTAACCCTTAGATGGTAGTGATACAAAACATAGAAATAGACACCAAATCTCTATATTCAAAATCCCTTTGAATTATGCC
>Ga0302221_10000215_pt1 | contig 47786 bp, 9 predicted proteins | sample II_Palsa_E2_1_FD_193517 | JGI IMG/M metagenome (GOLD analysis project Ga0302221, IMG submission 193517) | Peat permafrost microbial communities from Stordalen Mire near Abisko, Sweden - II_Palsa_E2_1 | ecosystem: Environmental > Terrestrial > Soil > Palsa > Peat permafrost | place: Sweden... | reverse complement strand
AGGAAAGAGGAAAGAGGAATAGAGGAATAAAGGAATAGAAGAATAGAGGAATAGAGGAAATTATGCGCACGTTGTACTAAAACCCTAGCAAGCTTGGCCCTTGCTTGCTAGGGTTTTAGTATAATGTACGCACAAATAGAAAAGCTTTAATTTCGCTAATAAAAAAGGGTAAGCAGCTATTATAACGCCGCTTGTGCGCACTTCTAAGGCCCCTTACTTCGTAAAAGTGCATATAAGCCGCCAAGCTTTAATTTTGCTAGTAAAGAAGGGTAAGCAGCTATTATAATATAAACAAAAGCGCTACTTTCTACTCGTGCCGCTTATCCTTTTGTCTAATGAAATATGCTTACGCCAAGCATTATAGCAAAAATCGGCAAGCAAACACGTACTATTTAGCTATAGATGCTTAATATAAGCATATCTTACTAGACAAAGGGATAGCACAACTACTAGCTTGTTTTTATATCGTATGCTATATAGCCCAATTCTCGGGCTTATTCTCTTAAACTATCCTCCTAAACTATCCTCTTAAACTGTCCTCCTAAACTATCCTCTTACACTATCCTCTTAAACTATCCTCCAAAAGTGCCCTCCAAAAGTGCCCTCAAAACTGCCCTCTAAAACTGCCCTCCAAAACTAGTCCTCAATTGCTAATTAATTGCCCCACTTGCCAATTAACTGCCAAGCGGCTGCTAATAGCACTATATAAGGCTGTACAACTAAACAAAAAATTAATTAATTGGCCCACTTGCTAATTGACTGCCAAGCAGCTGCCAATAGCACCAAGCAGGTGCCAATGGCACGTGCGCCTAAGCGAAAAATCGTTGGCAAGTTTTTTTTTTCCTGATAATAGTCTCTTGAAGTCAGACTTGGGCACTGGGTAATCCGGGTAGTATCCAGGGCCTTGACTGGAGGATATCCATCCAGGAATATATCGCTGGATGGTTGAGTAACCGGATACACCCGGATAACACATACAAAAAAAGTCCAAGTGCCTCTTAATGCGGTTAGCATACCCAGCAGAATCCATCTGGATGGATACCCAGATAATCCATCCATGGATTATCCGGATGTATCCATACCCGTGCCCAAGTCTGATTCGGCATAATTTTATAGTATAATTAAACTTACTACTTTAAGAAGTAGTTAACGATTTCTTAAGACTAAAGTAATTTGCTAAGCAAAACTTAATCTTAAATTATAACTAAGAATGCTCGGGCTTAAAGTATAAATAAATAGTATATATTATCTTATAATATTTTAAGGTATAATCGTGCAAGTTAATATACTCTTAGTTATAATACTATAGCTAAGAGTGCTTAAGCTTAAAGTATAAATACGAATTTCCGGTTTTTTATATAAATCTTTCTTTTTTAGTTATATAAGTAATAAAGATAAACCTTAAATACTATTTTAACCTTTTTGTAACTCCGACTTAAAATTCTAAAACCCCGGATGTAAATTAGTCCCGAAACGAGTTATTATATAATAAGTAGTTATATAACGGGTTATTATGCAATAATTAATTATAAAACAAGGCATTATATAACAAATTTTTATATAATAAGGAATTGTGCAACAGATTATTATATAACAAATAATTATATAATAAGCTATTATAAAATAAGCAATTATATAATATAGCGTTGTGTAACGGGTTATTATGCAATAATTAATTATATAACAAGTTATTATATAACAAGTAATTATATAATAAGGCGTTATATAACGGGTTATTATATAACAAATAGTTATATAACGGGCTATTATATAACAAGTAATTATATAATAAGTTATTATATAATAACTAGATATTGCGCTATCTTTAAACTATTATTAGTTCTTAGAAGACGTTTTTAAAGTTCTTTGCAAGAGCTAATCGAGGACTTAAAAGAGCTAAAACGGGATCCTTATACTAGTTAGCATTATACTTATTTCGGCTCCTCCTTTACTTAATAAGCTAAAGCTAATTTAAGCTTTAATATAATAGCTATACTTAGCATTATTATAAGAACCGGTTTTAACACCCTTTATAAAAGGTGCGCTAATAAGAATCACAAGGAATAGTAGGAATTTAGCTTTAAAGCGCTAGTGTAATAAGGCAATTCGGCCTCTTTAATATTATTTATTACGCTAGCGCTACGTTTAAAAGGGGAGTAGAAATTGGCTCTTTAACGCTAGCGCACCTATTACGCTAATGCTAAAAAACGCTAGCGTTAAAAAGGGAGCAAAAATCGGCTCCTTAACGCTAGTGTATCTATTTTATTAGCGCTTAAAAAATGTTAATATTAAAGATAAAAGCATTATTTGGCTCCCCGACGCTAGCGCATTTATTTTGCTAGCGCTTAAAGAACGCTTGCTCTTTAATACTAGCAAATAAAGCAAAATTTGGCGCTTTAACACTAGCGCATTTACTTGCTAGATATTAGAAAGTGCTAGCAAAAACGGATTTATTAGCTTTAAGCCGAAATATTTTTAATAATAATAATTTAACTAAAAAGGTTAAAATATCGTTAATGCTATTTTATTAAGGATATTTTTAGCGTTAATAATCTAACTAAAAAGGTTAAAACTTTATAAATTAAAATATAATATAATAAGATTAACGCAAAGATCCTTAAAGTATAAAGCTAAGGTATAAAGCTAAGATTTAAAGCTAAGATTTAGAGCTAGGGTTTAAAGCTAGGGTTTAAAGCTAAGTAGAGCTAAGGAGACATAGCGGCAGTTTTATATTAAGCTATAACGGCTAATTAAGTGCTATAAAGCTATATAAGAAGCAATAGTCGGTCTTTAAAGTATAAGAAGTAGTTAAAGACTATCGCAATTAATTATTATATTTAGTATATCTTTAAATTTTAAGTTTAAAGAAGAGGGATTAATATTAAAGCTTAGTTATCTTAAAGTTAGCTTAAAGAATAAAGCTAATAATGTTTAATCTTTTTAGTCAAGTGACTAATAATAAAAATATCCTTAATAAAATAAAGCTAATAATAATATAACCTTTTTAGTCAAATAATCAAATTTAAAAATATTTTTAATAAAATTAAAGCTAATAATAATATAACTTTTTTAGTCGGATAATTAATGCTAAAAATATCTTTAATAAAATTAAAGCTAATAATAATATAACCTTTTTAGTTAGATAATTAATGCTAAAAATATCTTTAATAAAATTAGAGTTAACGATAATATCACCTTTTTAGTCGGATAACTAATGCTAAAAATATCTTTAATAAAATAGATATTTTATTTTAGTTAATATAAGCAAGTCTTCTAATAAAACGCTACTTAGCTATTATACTTAAATTAAAATTTCTAAGAGAGCAAGCATATTAGGAGGACGCTTTTACAAGAATATAAGGGTAAAGGGGAATCTTTTAAGATAATAGTCTTAAAAGAATATTCTTAAGAAAAAACTCTTAGCAAAAGACTCTTATATTAATATAATAGTAAAGAAAATACTTTAAAGAAATTATAACTTTTAAATTAATATTATAATTAGGATATAATTCCTTTAATAATAAGGCCTTCAAGAAAATGCTCTTATAAGTTTATAGCTTTTACAAGATAACTTCTAATTATAATACTAGCAAGTAAGGCTAAAAAGAAAATTGCTTTAAAGCCTTTATAGTCTTAAACTTTAACCTTTAAAGCTTTTATTTTATTTTTATCTTATTTTTTAGTTTATAACTTATATTATTTACTTTATATAATCCTTGCAAAATATTCTCTTATTATGCAAGTTTTATTAAAAGTAATTCTTTTAACTTAAACTTGCTTTTAGCCCTTTTTAATCCTTTATAAAAGTAAGTTTTAGCTATTGCGTCTAATCTTCGAAGAGCATAAATTTCAAGTTTCGCTTTCTAATCTTCGCTTGCTAAATAAACTCTCTCTTTATCGTGCTTTATTGTAAATAGTTATTAATAAGATTTAAGACAAGTAATTTTTAATATATTTATTAAGATTTAAATCTTTAATAGCATTATATAACAAGTTTAAATATTAGATTGCAAAATGTAATATTTATCTTTATTAAGTAATATTAAGAATTTCGGAAAAGGAGAAATTTTAAAATTTAACTCTTTTTTAATTTATATTAAAGGATTACTTTTAAAAAGGAAGCAAGGGACAAAATTTAGATTTCTTAATAATATATTAAAGGTTCTCTTGCAAGTAATGCACTAAACCTTCCCCCTTCACCCTCTTCTTAATTTTTACTCCTTACTCCTAAAAAAGTTTATTATTTAAGCTTTAATAAGAGATAGCATTTGCAAAAAAATTTATATCACTTATTATCTTATCTTTTATAACAAATATATTAACGCTTGCTAATTTATTAAGCTTGCACTCCTTATTGCTATACTCTTAATTACCCTTAAAAGGGGTTAGCGTCTTTATAGCCGGTTTAAGTAAAAGCTAGCAAGGGTTTTATAATTCTAAAAATTATAAAACCCTTATTTAGTTTAATAAAAAGAATAAAGACTAAGCAAAATCTCACATTATAAGGACAAGTAACACTATAAAGGGGCTTATAAAGCTTAGCTTATTTTTAGATTTAAAGGGGTTTAAATCTAGCTCCTTATTACTTAAATTTATAAGAAGGGATAAGTTAAGGTAAATAATATTTACATCTATATTTACATTTATTACTTAAATTTAAAAAGGGATAAGTTAAAGTAAATAATATTTACATTTATATTTATATTTACATTACTTAGATTTAAAAAGGCCAATTTAAGCCCTTTATTGCCCGATTAAGCCTTTCTTTCGGCTAAGATTTTAGAGGATTAAGGGTTTAAATATAGCTCTTTATTACTTTACTTTAAAGGGAATTAATTTAAGCCCTTTACTATATAATTATAAGCTTAAAATCGGTTCTTATGCCTTTATTAGCTATTATATAAAAGTCTTTAAAGATAGCTATCTGGTCCCTTCGGTTCGCCAATATCTCCGGTTTACTATACGGGAGCCTCCAACTGGCCAATCGGACCCTCCTATTGGCCAATTGGAGGCCCGAATACGAGTCGGGTATCCCATTTACTTACTCCTATTGGCCAACTGGAGGGCTTAAGGCCTCCGATTAGGCAATAGCTCCGATTTACTAAAAATGGCATTTTTGATGCTTTTGATAATTTTAATGCTTTATAGTAAGTCTTGCAAAGCATAGTGAGTTTTGCAAATTATTTCACGGAAATTACTAATAAAGAGTCAAAATATAGTCAAAAATTATCAAAATCCTAGCAAGACAAATAGTAAATATTAAAAAATAGTGAAAAAGGAAACAAATTAGCTTATTCTTCCTCTTTTATATATATCACGTGCACCCCCTCGACCTTTAGCCAATAAAGCTTCACCTCTTGCTATTACTGCCCTTGTCGACCTCATTGTCGGTGCCCCGGGTGCCCTTAAGCTTAAAGCTATAGCAATCCCCGACCTTATATTACCTGATCTTATAGCTTTAGCTTTTATCTTATTTGCCTTCTTCTTCTTTTGCCGCTTAACATTCCGGCCTTTCTTTTAAACCCCTAAAATAGTGCCTTTAGCATTTATTAATTAAATAGCTTTATTTAGTATAATCTTTAGTAAAGGCTTTTTAGCACTTATAATAGGAAGATCCTTATATAAGTGCTAATCCTTTACCTTATTTAAGGTCTTAGGCTAGTAAAGTGTAATTAGCTAACCCTACTTGCAAGTAATTAAATACCCTTAAAAGTAAAGATATAATATATTAGCAAGTAAAGAAGAGAGTAAAGAGAGTAAATAGACATACTTTTAGCAATTTTTCTAGAATCCTTACTAGAATCTTACTAACTTCAAGTAAGAACTTAAGCTTTAGTAAGATTGCAAGTGTCGCTATCTCTTGCAAAGCATATTCTAAGGAATTAGCTCCCTTTTTCTTTACTATTTTTGCTTAAACCTTTACTATATACTTAGCTACTTGTTAGCTTAATTTAGACAAAATAAGCCCTTCCCTTGCTTCCTCTTTTTGCTTACCTTCTTTAACAAAAAGAGCATCTTTATCTTTACTTTCTTCTTCTTCCTTAGTCTTATCCTTTTTACTATTTAACGCATAACTAATAAAGGGAGTCCCTTTATTAGCACAAATATTAGGCAAAGTAGCTAGCTTTTGCCATTTTAGTGGGTCCCTTTTAAACTATACTTAAAAGGGGGTTATACTACAAGGGAGGGTCTTTAAGCAAGTAATATTAATAACTTAAGCTATAATTAAAAGCAATTATACTTATTCCTTAATACTAGTATCTTTTTGTGTTGCGCGCAATTATTCTTTAAAGATCTTATTAGCAACCTCGATTAATCCTTAGCTTTATAGATAATAAGCTCTCCTATTAACGACTTTAGTTCCTCGTGATTTGCATAAAGCTTTAATAGCCCCTTTAAACTTTATACTATTATTATATGCTAGGACCCTTAAAAAGCCATTTTCATTTATTTAAATTTTAAGGAAGTAAGCTACTTTGTCGGATGTTTTAGCCTTTATAGCTTTAATTTATACAAACTTGGAAAAGTGGCATTTAAGTTGCTATACCCAAGTAAACTCTTTATTAAAGTAAGATTATAAATTTATTAGCTAAAGTGTGCTTTTATATATGCAAAGGGTAAGGTAAAGCTTACTCTAAAATCTATTAAATCTAATACTATCTTCTCCTTAAAGCAAAAAGAGAATATAAGAATAACTCCTCTTATATTAACTTGAGGAGCAATTTAATTGCAATGCTTATAACTACTTAAGATATACTTCACAATCTCACGTAATATACTAGCTATAAACTCTTGCAATTTCTCAAAGGTTTTAGTAATAGCTATATATAGTTAGTATAATTATATAAAGTAAGAGGTCTCTTACTAGCTAGCCGGAGACCTCTTACTAGCTAACTAGAAACCTCCTACTAGCTAGCCGGAGGTCTCCCATTAGCTAATATATAAGAAAGGAACCTGCTAAATTTAAAAGAAAAAAGGGAGCTATTGCTTATTAAAGTGCATTAGTAACTCGTATATAGTACAAATATTTTTAAAGGCATTAGAATAAGTAGCCGCATATTATACAAGATATATAATTTTAGTGCGTTTATCGGTCTTTGCTTTGCGATATAACTAGCCATCTTAAAGTTTATAGCTCTTAGTATAAATAAAACGCTTATAAGCATCTTTAGCCTTTTGCTTTTTGGTCTTACTACGAGGGGCTATTATAAGATTCTCTAAGTACTAAATATAATTAGCTCTTTTCTTAGCAAAAAAGATATAGTAAGCTTTTTTATTTTAAATCTTCTTGTCAAATAAAGCTTTAAACTTAGCAGTCTAATTGTCGATTTTAGGCGTAAGGTTGGGAGATGAGGCTAAAAACCTAATACTAGAGCTTTTAGGGGTGCTTTAAACATTAAGATATTAATTAAGGCGGCTATAGACTCGATCGCGTGGCGTACAAGTAAGGTTAAGGGTAAATATAAATATAATAAGGTAAAAGTGGCTATATTGCTAATAATAATAAGAAGAAGAAGTAATATTTGCAATAATATTTGCAGTAATTGTAGTAAAGTGTGTAGTAAAGTATATAATAAAGTTTAGGCTATATTGCAAAATTCGAAGAAATATGGCTACTTTTTATTTAAATATTTACTCGAATCTTTGTAGCTTAAAGAATAAGAGCATAATTTTGGGCGTTTTTTGGTAGTAAAACGCGTGTTTTATATAGAGATCTTCTCCCCTAATAAATAATAACTAGAGCGATTAGTAGCTAGCAATCTCTTAATATTTTCCCCCTTTAAATATTACTTTTTTTTACTTATAAGTGATATTTTGCATATAATATAAAAGGAGTTGCGTATAATACAAAGGGATTTGCAGTTCCGGTAAAATCTTTGTTTAACAAAAGACGATTGCGTTTTAATTCTTATAATTTTAATAAATATTAACTAAAGAGTACTAGTAAATCGGAGATGTAGTAAACCGGAGGCCTTTACCTCCTATTAGCTAGTAGGAAGGCATAAACCGGACGCCTAGCTCGTATTCGGGGCTCTAGTTGGTGGACTAGAGGCTCCGGTATGCGAATAGGAGATATTGGCGAACCGGAGGGACCATATCCGAGTTAAGGGTTTAAATAATAAATAACTTTTAAATGCTTTAAGCTTAATGCTTAAAGTATATTAAAATTACTTTAAGCAAATTGCCTTTTAATACTAATAAATACTTTAAAGATTAAACGAGATAATAAAGGAAAAAGAAGAAAGAAAAAGAATAAGGGAATAAATAAAAGAATAAAGACTTTAATTATAAAAGCTTACAAAATAAGGAAATTCGATAGCGTTAATATAGCTTTAACTATTTGCAAGTATAGTTAATATATTATATATTACTTTAAAGTTTATGCATTATAGCTGCTATTTATAGCAAAAATAATAAAGAAAGCAATAATTTGCTTAAATATATAAGTGCTAATATTTTACTTTTAGCAAATTGCTTATCCTCTTTTAAAGAATATAATAGTAAAAGATGTCAAGAAGCACTTTTTTAAAAAAGCAAAGAAAAATTTAGCTCGAAAGAATAAGGAAGAGGGAAAGCACTTAATATTAAGCTATAAAGAGGTTAAAAGTGCAAAATTCTAAAATGTAAAATTATTATAAGAAATAAAGCTAATTTCTTCCCCTTATAACATATCTTGCTTGTTATAATTTTACTATAAAGTCCTTTAACTAGCTTGCTTAAAAGAATATAAAGCCTTTGCAAAAGATTAAAATATAATAACTATTAAGCTAAATTAATATATTATATCCTTTAAGCTTTTATTACACGCGTTCCTTTTAAATAATGTTTTTATACCTTTTTATACTTTTAACGCTATTCTTATCTTATTATTAAATGTCCGCTTTCGATTTTATACTTATATAAGCTATATTTAAATTGCTATTTTCACCCTTAAGTCTTAAAAAACTACTAAAAAACCGCTAAAAATGTTCAAATGCATTTTAAAGCATTATTAATATTATTAACTAAGCTACAAGAATCTCTTATTTAAATAATTATTAACTATTTACCCTTAATATAGTCTATTAACTTATTTGCATTTGCTAATATAATAACATATTCGAGTTTGCAATTATAGTCGGACTTGTAATAATTGCAACTTAAGCAAGGATATTAATATTCTTAAACCGGATTAATATTATTGCTATTATTATTTAAGTATTAGTAAAATATAGCTATAATAAAGAAATTACAAGTAGCTTAAACGATAAGGTCTTTAATAAGTTTAAGTAAATTAGTAATAATAAAAGAGATAATAAAGCACTAATTAAGGTTAATATCAAGTCGAGAAGACTTAATTACTTTAAGTATTTAAATATAATATACTTAAAGGGCATATATTAAGTTACTTGCCGAGCTTAACATTTTTATATACTCTTTCTTTAATTTAACTTTATATTTAAAGCGTAATAACCCCGCATTTTATCGTATATTATTAAAGGGAAAGTTAAATAACACATTAAAAAAAAGGCGCTTATAAGGCTTAATTAATGCTTCCTTTCCCCCTTTTCCCTTTACTTAATAGCTTATAAAACATTATTAGAAGAGTAAATTAGCTAAGTATAAAAGGATACGTTAATATTAGATAATTATAATACTATTAAAAGGAGCTTACTATATTAGCTAAAGTCCCGATTTTGTAGCTTATTAAGTTATAATAAACATATAATATACGTATAAGAGGCATATTTTTAAGTCTTTAAGTAATCCTTATTTTAATACTTTTAAAATAAGCAATTATAATTGCATTAGACTACTTTTACCAGTTTATATTCCTTGCAATGTGCAATATAACTAAAAAATGTCTTAATAAAAGATATTTAATTAGAAGAGCAAAGTATTAATAAAAGTCTCTTTCGATTTTATAATATATAACCAAAAAAGAAGTTTATTAAAGCCATATCTTAAGGCTTATAGCTAATATAAGGCTAAATTACAAGCAAACTTTAAAACTCTTTGCTATATAACTTTAAACCTTAAGTCCCCCGAATATTATATAATTCTTAACGCTATATTATAAAGCCTATTTCGAGCCCTCTTTAATAGATAAAAGGGTAATTAGTAGCTAATTTTAGCTATACTTAAACTTAACTTAAGCCGGCTTTTAATAAGCTAGATAAGAGCTAACAAAGAATCCCGGTATAAAGCTAAAAATCTTAGCTTTTAAGAATAAGACTATATTTTTGTTAATATTGCATAAATTATTTAATAATTGCAAAGCGGCCTCTTATCTTTAAACTAATAGCGCTTTATAGCTAACGCGTACTTAGCAAATTACAAAAGTATAGTTTTTAGCGCGCCTTAAAACATTTTAGAAGCTAAGATATTGCAATTAAAGGAACAATTTTAATTATTAAAGTAGCAAATCTTGCACTTTAATTATATTTTAGATTAATTATATAATAAGGAATGCATAAATATATAAACATTAATAATAACCTTATAAAATAACGCGCGACGATCCCTTTTTTACTATTACTTTATAAACTTACTAAAAATAAGAGCAAAGGCAATAAAGAGAGTTAATATATAGCTTAAATACTAAACTATAAATAAGATTATATATTTTTAAAAAAGCCTCCTTATATATTAGTTTCGAATTCCTTGCCCGAGTTAATAACGATTTTTAAATAAGAATAAGACATTATAGCCCCTTTTTAAGATGCTAAAGCATATACTACCCGGACAATATTCTTAATTTAAAAGAGGAACTTATTAGTATATAAACTTATAACTTCGAAGAAATAAGCATATACTTAGCAACTATTAAGATTATACTTTATAAGGTTATTAAGGTTCTTATTACTATAATTTGCTTTCTTGCTAGTTATAATTGCATTTTAAAGAAAGATATTCCAAATCCCCTTTCTTATATTAACACTTAAAAGATTATATTAAAGCATAAAGTAAATTTTGCTTTAAATTGCATTATTAAAATCCTTAACTCGGTTAATAGTAAAGAGCATAATTCTTTAATAATATTTTAACTTATATAAAAACACTAAAACAAGTAAGTTATAAGTATAATCTATATCGCGCTTATATAAACACACGTTAGCCTTATTAAGAAGAAGCAAAGCGTTTTAGTAATTTGCAAGCTTAAAGTAAAGTAAAAGCTACTTCTTAAGCTTTGCTATATCGCTACTCAAATCTTTAACAAATATTTGCAAAACGTTAACACAAAAAGTAGCATCTTTAAAAGGAGTATATATAATATAAAGCAATCTTTGCAAGTGCTTTAATAGCGCTTTAGTAATTAGCATCTTGCTAACTTTAAGCGATTTATTAGCACATGTGTTAATAAACTTGAGAATTACAATTAAAGCTAAGTGCTATATTAAAAGAGTATAATTAGACTATAACCCTTCCTTATAATAATGTTATTAAATAAATAATCGGGTATTTGCTGCGAATAAGATGTTATAAGAGCTAATATAAAATTCTTCCGCTTAAGCTTTATTATAAAATAATTTTAAAGTAAGTCGTTTTAGCTAATCTTAGTAATATCGTTAACTGCAAACTCTATTATATGCAATTTAATTAGCTTTACAAGCGTCTTATTACTAGACGGGATTCTTATATTATAACTTATTATTTAAACTATATCTTAAAATAGTTAAACTACAAATAATTAAATTATCTTTATCTTATATATTAATATTTATATCGTTAACTTTAACTTCGATAGCCCTTAGTAATAAAAGCAAACTACTATTATTATTAAACTAGAGCTTAATAGAATTAAAATTATATTACCGGCTATTAGCTGCTTTAATTAAGCTTAGCTTTATATAATTTAAGTTAATCTTTTAAAACTAAGCTATATCGATTATAATTTTACTTAAAATAAACATTGCAACTAGCTCTTTACACACTACTTAAAATACTATACTACTATATTAGAGATACTTAACGCTCTTTAAAAAGCTAAACTTTTAATTGCATTTAACTAGCTTTGCTTTAACCTAATTTACATTTTTGTAATATTATAAAAGGAAAATGTTAAGAGAATTAATAAGCTTTAAACTATAAAATTTCAAAATACTTATATTAATAAGAACTTTATTAAATACTTTCTTGTTAAAGTCGATATAATAGCCTTTAATATAAAAGTATATTACCCTATTAAACGTGGTTTTCTCTTCTTTAAAGTTATATTTAATATACTTTTATTTTTTTGTCTTAAGATATATAATATAAATAAACGTGTTTAGCTTAAAAAAAGCTTAAAGCAAGTTATAAAAGATCTTACTACTCTTAAAAAGTAGCAATAAACAAGCTTTAATATCCGTGTAAGTTGCTTTAATATGCTAAATAAAGAGGTCGAGGTACTTTACACAAGTTAAGTTAAAAGAGTTAATGCTACTTTAATACAACTAAAGTTTAAAGAAGTAATAATATAAGAGATTTTGCTTAACTTACATTTAAGTTAATATGTTAGTTTTATATAATTAAAGAGGGAAAGCTTATTAAAGGTTTATCTTCCTTTATACTAATTCTATAAACGCTTTTTAAAATTATCTTTAAAACATCTTGCAATTATTTTAATTTAATATCGATATAAATAGTATTAGTTATTGCCTTTTTGTTTAAGATATCTTTATAAGTATATAAGCTTATTTAAAGCAAATATATTTACTAATCCGAGCATAAATAACAAACACGTATTAATTAAGTTTATTTGCTTTATTTACTAATTTTTGCAATTCTTTAATTAAGTACTTATATGCTTTTTTATCTTAGCTATATAATAAGATTATATTAATATGCTTAGATTTATATAGCATTAGATATATATACTTTAATAATAGTCTTAAACTTTAGCTTAAAAGCCCGGGCTTTTAGTTCTTTAAGTTTACTAGATAGCTTAATAAGAGGGGGAAAAAGCCTTTGCTAAGTACTAAAAGACTTAAGAATATTTAAGAATTATTAAATGTATATAATTATAACTTGTACTAATAGCTAGTTTTCCGGAAACGCAAAACTAGGAATTAATAAATAAAGCTTAGTTAAGGTTGCTTTTAAAGTATCTTTAAGGGGTATATAAGAGCAAGTGCAATTAGGGGTATAATTAGAGGCTATCTTTATATTTATAATAGCTTTAGCTAACTTTTAAGCGCTACTCGAGGTATTAAAGCGCTTAAAGAGTAACAAATTTAAGCTACTTAGTAATGCAAAGGGCAAAGAGGTTTAAATAATCTTAGTTAATACTTTTATTGTTAAAGATTCCTTATCTTATTTAAATAAACTATTAGCAAAGTTTTTATTTATAATTTATTAGATTTATATTAATTAAGTATCTTTAAGTTTAGCGTTCTTAGATATCCTTAATAGCTTTAACTTTACTCCGATAAGCTTCGAGATAAGTTGCTTTATATTATTAATAGCTTTTTTTAGTAATTTCTTATATTTTAAAAGAAATAAGATAATCTTTATAAAGCTAAATTTTAGCTTTAGCACTTTAATAGCAAACTCTTTTGCTAATTGCTTAACTCTTTTAGCCTCTTTATACTAACTTATTAAAGCTTTATAAACTTTTTTATTCTCTTTTAATTAAACGTTTACTAGAAGAGTAATGTCGCCTTTTATAAGCTTAAAGACGAGATAAAAGATATTAGCTATTATTTTATTATTAGCAAGCCCGAGCTTAACTTTTATATTTATATAACTAAGTTATATAAGTACTTTATTAAAGCAAGTAATATACTTAATAATTATAATTAAAATCCGGCCTTCTTATAACATTATACTATTAATAATATTTAAGATAGCAAATAAGGATACTTTTTTAGAGGCAAGTTTGCGCTTTTAAGAGAGAGCTATAGCTTAGCGAGAGTCCTTAGTCTCGGCATCTCGATTTAAACTTATAGCATTAATATCTTTTAAAAGAATTATATAACGACTTAAAAGCTTAGCAAATAAACTCGTTAAGCTAGCTTTATTAATAGCAAAGAGGTTAAGGATATAAATATTTAAATTAAAGCGCTTAGCAATAAACTTGCTTAAACTTGATTTTCTAGTCTTTAAAGGATTATATAGCAAGTAACCCTTTTAATATAAGATACTATAATTAAAATATTATCTTTAAGATATTTAATTAAGGAACTCTTTAATATATTTTAGTAGTTTCTCTTTTATACCCTTATTAAAAATAATTATCTTAATACGTTTTTTATTTGCTATTACAAACCTCGTTTACCGGCTATCTTAGTGCTTATAAATGCAAGTTTTGTCTTAAATAAGGTTTATATACTTAATATAGCACTTAAAGAGCAATTCTTTGAAAATTTGTAAAAATTTGCTAAAGCAAGAAATAAAAGCCTCTTCTTAGCTACTAAACTCTTTAGCTTAATATTAACGCTAAAACACAAGCAAACGGCCTTTATATTGCATAAAAAAGCGTTTATTTTAAAGCGTATAATATAAGGTCTTTTTATTTATATCTCCGCCGTTTAAAGGATTATTTCTTAAGCAATTTAATAAAGAGGCCAAGTTAATAGTAACAAGGGAAGAGCAAGCGTTCTTAGCAAAGCTTTAAGAAAATGTTTATAATATAAATATATTATATATATCCTTGTAATATCGAAGATAAACAATTAAAGCTATTAATTATTAAAAGGCAAAGTCTTATTTAAATAAAGGGGGTTTTTATTATAATAAGTCTTAAGCAATCCTTACAAGTACTTGCAAATATATTTGCAATTAAAGGCAAATAACCCTAAGAAATATAATAAAGGAATATAAACATTTAAGTCGATAATAAGATACTTTTAAATAATAGCAAATATATAAGTAAACCTTAAAAATAAGAAGTTTAAGATTAAGGCTTAAGCGTTTAAGATAAGTTAAATTAATATAAAACTATTTTTAATATATCTTACTATTTTCTTATTTTATAAGATAATAATAAGATATTTTTAGATAAATAATAAATTGCTTTATATATATAATAAATAAAATATATATTAAGTAAAAAGGTTTAAAAAAGTTATTAAAGAGCTAAATGCTAAAAATATAAAGGGCAATTATATAAAAACTTTAAAGGAGTTATACTATTATATATCCGTTTATGCTAATATTTAAACTTTTAATAAAAGAAGCCGATTACCCTCAAATGCACTTGCAACTTATAAATGTAATATAATATATTAGCGCTTTAATAATTAAGATAGCTTTGCTAATATAGTAATATAAAAGAAGCAAGACATTGTTAAAAGAAGAGTTTATAGTATATCGATTTTGCAATTCTTAAAAATAGAATATCTTTATGTAATATCCTCTTTATTATTTGTGCTTTTAATTAATTAAAGCAATATTGCAAAGCATTAAAGCTTATATGCAAATCCTTATCTTTAAGGCGACTAGCAGCTTACAATTAAAGTATAATGCACGCTTTTAAATAATTATAATAGTTTTATTAGTTTTATTATACAGATAATGCAAGGAGAAGCAATATATTAAAGTAAAGTATTAATAAAGTTTTATTAATGTCTTTTATAGCTTGCAAGTAAGACCTTAAGTCTTACTAATTTAACCTCTTTTTATATAATACCTTTATGCAAATAATGTAAAAATAAGCACATATTTGCAAGATAATATAAGAAAAATGTTAATAAGATATTAATTTATTATATAATAATACTTATATAAGCTATAGCTATAGCTAAAAAAAGAGTTTATAATATTATTTAATTTGTCTATTATTTAATATAAAACGTCTTTATATATATTAATATATTAAACTAATTAAAATAATTTATAAAGCAAGAAAATGTTATAGCATATTTTTATTCAATGTATCACTTTACACTTTATCTAAATGCTATACTTTAATTACTTTATAAGCAAGAATTAAAAAGGTATTAAAGTTTTGCTAAGCTATAGACGCTAAAGCTAAGCTATAAAGATAAATAAGGGCATTAAGCTAATTGGTAAATGCAGTTTTTGTGCTTAATAATAGAGGGATTACAAGTTATAATAATTGCAAAGATGTGGAAAATATTACAAGTTATAGTCCTTATTAATAGAGGGATTACAAGTTATAGTAACTACAAAGATATGGAAAATATTACAAGTTATAGTCCTTGTTAATAAAGGGATTACAAGTTATAATAGCTACAAAGATGTGGAAAATATTACAAGTTATAGTCCTTGTCGATAAAGGGATTACAAGTTATAATAGCTGCAAAGATATAAAGAATATCACAAGTTAAGGTCCCTATTAATAAAGGGATTACAAGTTATAATAGATAACTAGTTTATGCTTTTAGCGGGCTTATATAGCCTTTATACTTTCTTAAACCTTTTGTATCGCGTCTTTCCCCTTTTATAATCTTAAATAGCATAGCCTTCCCTTGTCTTGCTAAGCTTTATAATATACTTTATTATAAATGCTACCGAAAAAGTAAAATAAAACTAATAACTTGCTAAATAAAGATTAATTAGTAACTAGTAATATATTCCTTATTAGCCGATATAGCTACTTAAAATAGACTAGTGTTTAGCTTAGCTTATAAAGCTAAATATTAAAGGATTAGTTATTATAAAGTAATAATTAAAATAATTGCGCTTTAATTCTTTATAAGCAATAACATTTTAAAACCTTCTTATGCTTAACTTTATTTGTCTTTATATAATTATTAGAAATCTTCAATAAGTGTACTTAATTATATTAACTATTATTTTTTAATAAAAGTAAAATATAAAAGTTTGCAAATAAAATAAAGCATTTGTCGAAAAGTATAAAGATCTTATATTTTCTTACACTAAGATTATACTTAAAGAGGGCAACTAATATTATTATGCGATTACTAGTTATTGTTACCCTTTTACTTTTAAAGTTAATATACTTAAACTTGACCTTATCTTTATTTTATCTTTACAAATCTAGCCGCTATTCTTAACACAATTCGCATAAGCGCTTAAGCTATTATTTTTAAGACTATTATATAAAGCGACCTAATCTATTATATTATAGCGATATTAAAGCCTTTATTAAACTAAGTAATCTCTTGTTAAATAAGGCTAAAGTTTACAAGATTTTAAAGGCATCTTTGCACTCTAATATCGCTTAATATCTTAGATATATAATCGAGAATAATAGAATAATAAGCTTTTATTTTATTAAATATAGTATAAATTTGTTAAAAAGGGTAATTAAAGACTTTTGCCCTTTTAATATAAACATCTTTTTGTAAAGTATTCGGAAAAGTATTTAGCATCTTTATAGTTTAAATCTTATTTATTATAATCTTAACCCGATTAACATCTTAATAGATAAGGATACTTTAGTTATTAGGGACTTCGATTCTTGTCGATATAAGGGAGAAAAATTAAGTTTTAAAGCTAAGACTAGAGGCTAGACAAATAAGGATTTCAAGTTTATAAGGCCCGAGAATAATAAATATAAGCTATTAAAGATTCGAGATTTTTTATTTTAATTTTATAAAGTGTAAATTATTAAATAAGATTTTTTATTTTAAATAAAGAATGCTGAAAAGCTATTAGGATTTCTTATTTAAGCTATTTTAAAGAGCATAGCTAAACTAACTTTAAAGACTAATATTTTAACTATATCCGGCTAAATACCCTTTATATTATTACCCAAGTTTATAATTTAAGATAAACTTAACGCTTGTTAACATTTTTTATAAGGCAAATTACTATACTTACTTATTTTATTACTATTAAGCTAAGGGAAGTATATAGCTAAACAAATATTTGTAAGTCGTTAACTTATAGTCATATTCCTTATATATATATTTAGATTTATTAGTATAAGTGCTTATCTTAAAATTATAAGCATTTACTAGTTCTTTAATTTTAATAAAAGCTATCTTAATAATAGGGTTAATAGTATATAATAGTACAAATGTAATAAGTGTATATATTTTCCGAAGAATTAGTATCTTTGTATTTTGCGGCGGAAAATTTTTATATATGTGTTTTATATATTTTAAAGTTAAAATAAAGTTCTTCGATCTTAGTAAATTACTTTAAATTTATACTTATAAAGGGTTATTAATTATTATACTAATTTAAGAGCTTCGGTTTATTAGACCGTTTCGGGATATAATTGCAAATATTAAGTAGCTTGCAAGGATATAAGCAAAAATTATATATTACTTAAATATGCGCCTTATTAATATTAAAATAGAAAATATTACAAGTTATAGTCCTTATCTATAAAAATCAAGAGTTGTAATAGCGTAAATATTACAAGTTATAATCCTTATTTATAAAAATTAAAAGTTATATAATAGCGTAAATATTACAAGTTATAATCTTTACTATTTATAAGCAAGGCCGAAGCTTTAAAAATAACTTACTAAATTTAACAAATAAACTAATAAGATAACTTTAACAAGCGTAATAGCTATTTAAACTATCAAATTTAAGTAATAAAAGAGGATTTGCAAATAAATAAAAATATGTAATAAATAATAAAAAAGAGCTTAATAAAGTAATATAAAGGGACAAGTAACCTTACTAGTCTTTAAGGTCTAATTTAACTAAGCAAATAGCTTATAGCTATTAAGGCTATAAGCTGTCGACAATCTATCTTAGCTTAATTGCTTAATATATTAAGTTAAAAACTAATAACCTTATAAGAGAATGCAGTTAAGTCCTTATACCCTTTAAGCGCTTTTGCATTTTAACATATAACTAGACAACTAGCGCTTATAGCATTTATAATATATACTATAAAGGCTGCGAAAGAGACTCTTTTTAAGCAAGGCTTCTTAGACTAAGAAGATTTAGTAGTAAAGGATAATATTATAAAAATAAAGAAGAAGGGCTTCGAGTTTTTATCGGAATATAGCTTAAAATTTTGCAAATAATATATCTTTAATATAATAAGTATAACGAAAACATTTATAATATTTATTTAATAACTTTTAGCGCGTCTTATTTATTATAAAATCCTTCTTCGGCGACAAGACTTGCATTTTCGCATATTACTTAAAATATAAAAAATACTTAAGCTATATCTTATACTTTAAAAGAAGTAACTTAAAAGCTAAATAGCAAGTTTTAGCAATTTATCTTTTAGCTAAAGGATTACAAGTTAGCTATTATAGTAGCTTATACTACTATATCTTGCTTATTATAAAAGGGCTAAGATTATTATATAAAATATCTTTAGCTATATTAGCTAGAGTAAGCTACTAATATAAGGAGAAAGAATTTCTTAATAGTAACTTATAAGTTTTTGCTTTATAATATAATTATATATATTAATATCTATTTTAAAACAATTTTCGATACTTAAATTAATTTCGAAATTATAAAAGGATATATAATTATATTTAAATTTGTAACAATTAATATAGTAAAGATATAGCCGAAGATGATATTTCCGGGCTTATTAAAGCTAATATAAAAGGTAAAGGATATATAACGCGACTTAAAAAATCGAAAATTTTAAAAAATCCGAATAAACTTTGCATTTAAAGATTTTATTACAAGTATAAACGCATAGCTATTATTACTTAAAGTATTTTGCTCCTTATATTCTTAACTGCATTCTTTGTTTATATTTATCTTATTTATAATTTAAGCTAATTTATAATGCTATTTATAAAAGTATTAAAGCCGAAATCGTCCGGAATTAAAGTTAGTCCTTCGATAAACCCGGGATAAAAAGTCTTTATTAAAATATTTAGAAAGCTACTATTAGCTACAAGTTTAATAACATTTAAAGGAAGTATAAGTGCTATAGTCGATTGCATAAAGGAGACTAATATATATATATCTTATCTAATATAAGCTTAAAGAAGATATTTTAAGAGGGTTAATACTATTAATAAGCTAAAAGCCGAGCTTATTTATAATATTAACCTTATATAACTTAGCATTTTAAACTTTTAAAGTCTTTAAGCTTATATCTCCTACCTCGCGCGCTCTTTTATTGCTCTTTTTAACGCAAGAGAGATATTCCCCCTTTATAAGATCTAGTTTATTAGTAGCCCGCTTATATAACTTATTATATATTTAGTTTATATAAGTAGTCTTAATTATGCTTATATTATAATACTATTGCGCATATCTTATATAATCTTTAGCTTATCTTAAAACGTGTTAATAGTATACACATACCTCTTTATATTAGACATTTATATTAAAGTTAAAAATCTTGCTTAAAGGAGGAAGGCAAAAGCTTATATTACTTAAAATGCTTTTAAAGCCTTTATCGGGTTTTAAATAATTTATTTTTATTATAATCTTTAAAAGGATAATTATATATTTTACTAGCGCAACTATTCTTTATTTTAAGCCTTTCGGTATTATTATATATATTTAAGTTATAGCTATTGCTATTTAGATTATCGTTATTTGCTTTTAAGTAAAACTAATATATTTTTAGCTAATGTAAGGGGGCGGACCTCAGCCAGAAGAAAACCCTACAAGAACGATACTAGGAAAACAAGCAATAAAGCAAGAAGCAAACGCATATGTAAACATAAAGCAATAGTAAAACGCAAACAAGTAACGGATAAACAATCATTAAATGTAGAAGTAATCGATTAAAAGTATGCAAGTAATATGAAGTGATAACAATAATATGTACAAGAATGAATTATTATATGTGTATGTGTAAGTTAATGTGCAAAAACCTGGAATATATATATCCCTTTTGCAGTCACGTGCAATGCTAGCCGAACCCTCCAAAATGCATAGAAATCGACCTCTAGCGGTTCACCCCGCCACACTAAGCGGACAAATATCTTTTAAAAGTTTAAAGAAAGTTAATTTTATACTTATAAGTAATTAAATATTAACTTAATATTTATTAAAGTAAGCACGAAATACATTGCTTATTAAAAAGAAAGCAAAACAAGTATATTATAGCTATATATTATTTAATATGCTAAAGGCAATTAATTAAGGTTAAAGACTAAAAAGTAAAAGAAGTAAAGCATTTTAAGTAATTTTAATCTTTAAATTAATAATTTAGCTAATTAATATTTAATAAAATCTATAAAAGATAATTAGCTAAAGATGCCTTTATAGCAAATGCAATAAGATTTTAACTTATTTAAACGCTTTGCAACTTTGCTAAAAGTTAAGCTTTTACTTTAATTAATATCTCTTTTTATATAATAGCACTTCTTATTTATATATCTTAAAAAATATTAATAATATTAAAGTTGTACATTATTTACTTTATTAACTAAAAATATAGCTCCTTGCAAAATATGCTATAGCAAGGGTATTTAAGGAAGCAAATGCCTTATATATAGCGCAAAGGGCTAAGTATTAAGGATTAAGCAAAGGGTTAAGCACTATTAAAAAATAAACAAATTTAAGGTTTAAATACTTAGCCTTATATTATTTATTAAGAGTACTTAGTTAATTATTTTTAAGTAAAGAAAGGGATTTAGCTAAATATTTTAAGATTATTAAAACTTATTACTTTTTTTTTCTCTTTTATAATAGCAAAAGCTATTACTTTAAAAAGCTAAAAAGGTGCTTATAATAAACGTTTAAGCTTATATAAGTCGCGCTAAGCCGATAAAAGCCGACTTTTGCTTAATAGTAAAAGTGATATATAAGACAAAAAAGGGACTTTGCAAGTAATAAAGCTTAATGCTATTTAATTTGCTTAATAGTCCGATATTAGATTAAATATATACTAGTCTACTTTAAGCTTTAATCTTTTAAATAGCAAAAAGTAGCTTATATGTTAATATTATCTCTTTATCTAATAAGATATTATTTGCGCTAATAAAGGGGATATAGCTATATGCAAGCCTTACTTTAATTTACTTAGCCTTATATAGCTTGCGTATAGCTATACCCCCTTATTAGCGCAAATAATGTCTTATTAGACGAAGGGATATGCATATAACTCGGCTACCCGTTTTAGTATCTTATTGCGTTAGCTCGATAATATGTTATAAATAAATGGCCTCGCTTAATTATAATCTCTTATTTGCAACTTAAGAGGTCGATAAGAATATTATTTGTAAGAAGAGTGTTATTTTGCAAGCTATAAGAGTAATAAGGCTTAATGCCTTATAATTTGCTTTATAATCTTAATAATTAGCTAAAAACACCCTAGTAAATTTAGGCTTTAACGTGTTTTTTAACCTTTTAAACTCTTTAAAATCCTTATATAATCTTCCGCCAAATTAAAATCCTCTTAGCATTATCGAAAGCAATTAGAGGGTATATAGAATTTGCATAATAAATTATATGCCTATTATAATAATTGTAAAGTCTTCGAGCTAAGAAGGTGTAAAGAAAGCTGCTTTAAGCACTATTTTTAAGATTATTAGTCGTATAATAAAGAGAAGTCAAGTTTTAATATATATAATAATGCGTTGCCTTATTTGTTATTACTATAATTCCTCTTAATTAACTAAATAAGAGGCAAAGGTTCTAATTTACTCTTATATCAAATATCGAAATTGTATCAAGTTTATATTAAGATATTATTTAATAGTATTTCCCTTTACTCTTAGTATTCTCGATATCTTTAATTTAATATAGCTATTATAAGCTATAACAAATAACTTTCGAGGGATATGCATTTGCAGTTAAAACGTAATGCTTTTATAACAAGTAAAAGGGCTTTAAAGACATTTAAAGCGTTAGCTAGTAAGCATAAGAATAATATATATATAAATTAGCTAAAAGGCTTTTAAAAACGTTATATAATATAATAGCTAATTATACTTTATAAGGATATGACTTTATTACTAATAAAGCCCCGAGAAGGCAAGACCTTTAAAAGTATTTAAAGAGATATTAGCTTATATATAGTATATTTTAAAGAAGGGAAGAGCTATTTATTTAAAGCGCAAACAAATAAGATTTAATATCCTTATATTATATAATTTTTATCTTAAATAGCTTTATAACTTTAAAAGTTTTAATTATTTAAAGGCGCTAATAGCTTATTATTAATCCTTTTAGCGCCTTTAAACTTTATTATCCTTTTTATATATTCCTTTTGCTCTTGCTATAATAGCTTTTACTTATCCTTCTTTAAATTTAAAATTCTTAATATTACTATTACTTAATTACTTTTAAATGTCTTATAAAGCATTTAAATCGTTATTAAGTAAGGCAATTTTTGTACTCTTATTAGCTTATAGCTATATATTACTTATTCCTTCTAAGTCTTGTCTATTAAGGTAATAGTTATTAAAATCGGTAATAATTAAATTATTATTATTATTTAATATAATATTAGCAAATTTAATATTATTATAAATTAAATTTAAGTAAATGCAAATGTCAAATGCTACTTTCGACTTTAGACAAGAATCCTTTATAATCTTTAAGTAAACGCTTTAAATTTGCATACTTAAAAGCAACTTTTTTATAGCTTTTAAGATTTATCTTCTCTTTTAAGGTTTTATAATATTTAATAAAGCAAATTTTAACAATCCGACTATTATAGACTTAATAGCTAATATATTTTGCAATATTTAAATGCAAATATGTTTTAAAGGTTTTTAAAATTATAACTTCTTTAAAAACTTTATTACTTATCTTTATTAGCTTAAATAGTATATAGCTACTAAGCTATAGCCTCTTAATAAAGCAACTTTTAAGCAAGTCTTTAAAAGCTATTATAAATTTTAGAGGGACTAGTAAATAATAAGCTTTAATAAGTATTAAGATAATATTTAAGATATTTTCGAGTTTAAAGTTAAAGTCTTTAAGAATACAAGTTTAATAAATCCTATAATAGAATTTGTCTTTAAGCTTATAAATAACTATTATATACTAGTACTTATAAACTTTGTCCTTATTAATATTATTATATAGCTCTTCTTAATAAACTATTTCTATTTTAATAAATGCTAATCTTATAACTAAATTTATTAAAGTAAAAGAAAGAATTATAATTTATTAGCTTTTACTTTATTAAAGTAAAGGGCGGATTCGAATTCGAGAAGATACTCGAGAAAATCTTAAATAAAGAGCTACTTAATAAATAAAAAGCTAAGAAATTATTTATATTAAGCAATTAGTAATATAAGTAGCTAAATTAAATTTATAAAATAAAGCTTTAAGCGGATCTTCGAAGTATAAAGCTAATCGGTAATAACAAATTTTTTTATTAAACTATATAAAGTAAAACTACTAACTTGCTTAATATTAGCTTTGCTAATAAATAAAAACAAGTATAATAAATGCATTATAACTTGCTATTTATTATATGCTTAATATGCAACAAAGTTGTAAAAGCTTATTAGCCCGAGTTATTATAAGCTATATATAAAGCAAGCTATATATAAGACTAAGAGATTTATTAAATTCCTTAAGTTCTTAAGTCCTTAAATAATATTATATTCCTCAGATATATCCTTATTATTAAAAGAGCAATCTTTATTTAAGCAAATAATTACTTACTTAAATATGCTTTATTTTCCCCTTTAGCTAATAATTAAAAGGTAATTATGCTATAAGATATGCAACTATTTTAACCCTTTTAACTTATTTACTCTTATTAATAATTATATATTCGGCTTAATAGTAAAGGGTTACTAAAAGATATTAAATTGCAAGTTTATAACTTATATTTACTTAAAGTCTTATATTAAACTTATAAAGTAAAAAGCATATAAGTATATAATAATAATTATAAGCAATATATAAATAGCTAATAATAACTTAAAGATTTTAAAGCATTTTTACTTTGCTTAAAGTATAAGATATGCAATTTAAAGTAATATTAATAATACTTAATAAATTTTAAATTAGCTTTATAATTAAGGAATTAATACTTATTTTACGCGCTATTTAAAGAATTTAAATTATTATATAATATATTTTTGTTATAATTAGCTTTAAAAGAAGCTATAATAAAACTAGCTTATTCCTTTTATCTTTAAGCACTTATTCTTATAATTTTAAACTATTATATTAGCTTAGTTTTTGCTCTTTTAATTAATATTAAGAGTTTTTTATTACGTATTATAAAGGAGGGATTTTCGTTTAATTAAGTAAATTGCAAAGGCTAAAACGTGTAATATGCTTACTAGCTATAGCTATATGCTATATTAATTAAAGCTACTAATTTTAAATATATTATAAAGCATTATATAATTAAAGCTATAATTAACTACACTCGAAGTCCTTTATTAAATTTACCTCTTTTATTTTTATAATTATCTTCTTTAAAGCTACTTGTCTTTAAACTAGAAAATGTTAAATATAACTTTATTAAAGAAGGGTTAAATGCCTTTCGAGATCTCTTTTATTTGATATATACAAATTTAAGTATTACTATTTCTTCTAATATATATAATATTAAAAAGATAACTTGCATTAGTTTTTAGCTTTAAGCTATAATTATTACTTTAGCTAATTTGTTAGCAAAACCCGAGCTTTATATTACTTTAATAAATAGGGTTATAGTTATAGCTAGCAAATTAAAGCTATATACTTAAAACACTAATTATAACTTATTCTTTTATATCGGCAATAAGTAAGCAAAGATGCTGCTAGTCTTTAACTAATCTTTATTAAAGATAATTGCTAAATAACGTTTCTTTTACTTATAATTAGTATTTTAGCATTAATGTCGAGCCGATTTAGCTCGACTTTTACTTTCTTAATAAGCTAGTCTTAAATATAAGTAATTTTAAGGGAAGGAGGTATTAATTTATAAATTAATAAAAATAGTAATAATTGCTATTATATCTTAAAACTTTAGCGTATTTATCGCGTATTACCCTTGTCTTACTTATACCTCTTTTCCCTTTATTTATTAACCTTAGCAATAATATAAATTTACTCTTTACCCCTCTTCTTTTTAATTAATATAGCCTTATATTAAGCAAAAACGAAATATTTAAAAAGTTAAATAATAACTTTTAATGCTAAAAGATTAAAGTAAGCTATTTGTACTTATTATTATATACTTTAACTAATTATTAATAAAGAAGCGGCTTTAAGGTATTAAGAAAGGACAACTATAATTATTTTCTTATAAAAGCGCACGCTTAAAGGAAATATAATGCCTTTGAAAACAAATTATATTTAAAAATAAGAATATTAAACTTAAGCACTTGCTTCTCTCCTTAATTAGCAAAACTCTTAGCAAAGAGGCATACTACTCTCCTCTTATTATACTATAAAGCTAACTTAAGTTAAGTTTTTATAAATTAAAGATCGAAAACGAAAACAATTATAAGAAAATAAACTTACTTTCCCTTTTAATATTATTCCCTCTTAAAAGCAACTATAAAAGTTCCCTTTATAATCTCTTATTAAATATATAATCGGCAAGAATATAGCTATTAATAATAGTAAAGAAGAGATTAACTTACTTAAATATTAGAGGAAAGAGCTTTATTAGCTTAAAGAATACTTTAAATCGGAGAATAATATAAATTATTTGCTTATAAAGAAGAAACCTTCTTTATCTCTTTGCAATAAATAATTAAAAGCTAGCTTTATTGCGCCTAGCTTTACTATACTTAGCAATTAAAAGCCGAGGGAAGCTAAAAGTGCTTTATATTAAAGCTTATAATATAAAATCTTACTCGAGATTAAAGGTAGCTTTATACGCAAATCGGATTTAAGTATTATAAATATAAGTAAGACTATTTGCTAGACCCTCTTTAAAGCTAAGCAAATAGTTTTAGAGGATTTATTATTTTAAGATAATTTCTTTAATAAGGCGTGTAAAATGATATAAGATAAAAATAAGGCTAAAGTTATTTAAAATATCGCTTAACTAATCGTTCCTTTTGCTTAGTCTTTAGCTATATATAGCGCTAAACGTCTAAAAACCTTAATCGAAAGTGTTAATAAAGGCTAAAATAATTTTATTGCTTTAATTAAGCCTTATCTATAACCCGACTATATTATTAGATTTAAGCGAATTGCATTTACCGAAAATTAGCTTAAAAAAATCTAGCTATTTATTAGTAGCTTCTCGGAAATGTCTCTCTTTATAAGTATATATTATATATACTTCCCGTTTTTTATATATAAGGTTAAGTGTAACGCTATAGCGCTTAATATTATAAACCGGCAAAATGCTTATATTATAACTCTTGCTATAAGGGGTGTCGTGGAACTCTTTAAGCTAATAAAGCGCAAAAAGGAGCTTTACTAGGAAATACTTGCCTTTTTAATTTTATATAATTATAAAATAATAAAAATTTATAGCTATTATCTAATAATCGATAAAAATAAAATTACTTTTTACTACTATCTTATTTGTAAATTTAACTTTATAAAACTAGATAATAAAGAGAAATAGACAATATACACGTTTACTAAAAATATTTATAATATATAAATGCCGACTTACTTTAAAAGAATTTATTTAGTTATTAATAAGTTATTACCCTATTTAAATTTTAAAGTCTTATAGCAATTTAAGTTAAAGGAATTTAGACTTTTATAAGGGTTAAAAAGCTATTACCTCTCCGACTATAATACTATATCTTTAAAAGAAACTAATAATTAAGCAAGCTATATTAGTTTACAAGACGTTACTCTTAATACTTTAATATTTTAAAGGATTAACGGGAAAGCATTTAAAAAGCTAAAGAAAAGGGCTTAACTTATAAAGCTATACTAATCTTAAGACGCTAGTTAAAGATAAGAACGCTTTTAAGGCGATTAGCTATTTAAAAAAGGAGGTAAATATATAAGCGAAGCGAGGACTTAAAAGCATTTGTTTATTAAGGAGTTTTAGGGAAATTTGTATAATATAATAAAGCAAATTAACTAATTTGTATAATTAACCTTGTAATTGTTTTTAATTAAGACATTGCTAAGCTTAGCAAGTAAATAAGGAACCTTTACCTCTCTTTTTCTTTATTTACCCTATTCTCTTATCTAATGCAGCTTTTATACTTATTAAACCCTTATAAGCATAGATATTTAAAGAGCTAACATTTTAGAAATTGTCTAATTTTACTTATATTACTAGTTAAAAACGCTTACTATTAAGGGGATATAAGAAGAGGTAAAGAAGACTTATTCTTACTAAATTTAAAACTTACTAGGAATTTTATTAATAATATATTAACGTCTTTAAAGGCAAATGTTTAATTCTTTTTATCTTAAAGTATTAAAAATTTGCAAAAAGCCCTATTACTCTTAGCACTAAAGCTATAATATAATAATATAAAATGCAAACTTGCACAAAAATAAAAAGTTTTTAAAAAACTTTAATATTATTATTTCTTTAATGCTTTTAACCTTTAAAAGTCTTATGCTTATCTTGCAACTTTTTAATACTATTCTTTAATAATTCCTTTTAGCGCTTAGCAAATAATAGCTTAAAAGTAATAGCTTTAACTTTTATATCCGATATAGCATTTATAATAACAAGTAAGAAGATTTTCTCGAGCTTACGCATAATATATCGCTTAGTTTATTTTAATAAATATTAATAGACAAGTATATATTAAAAGCTACTTATTTACTTGCGCAAAGAAGCTTACTTGCTTTTAAGACAAACTATACTTTAATATATATATATTATAAGATAAGTCTTATTTAAAAACCTTTTAAAGATTTAGTCTTAAGGCTTACCTTCCTTCTTTTATACTATTAAGTATTACTTATTTATAAAGTCTTATAAGATATTTATCTTTACACTTAAACTACTTTACTTCTTAGCCTTACTCGAATAATTGTTATTATTGCTACTAATATTAAAATTGCCGTCGCTTAAATTATTGCTATTATTGCTATTAAATAGCTTACTCCCTTGTAACGCAAGAGTATATATAGCTTTATAATATTAAAGTTAAGGATGCGTTATATCCTTATAAGTATTACTTGCCTTTATAGTAGTCGATATAGCCTTACTATTAAATAAGAGCTAAGATAACGTATATTAGCTAAAGCTAATAATAAGGAATAAATATTGCTTTATTAGCTTAATAATAAAGTCGTTAATCTTCCTTATATAGCCGATGCTTATAATAAGTCGGCTAAGCTAGCCGAAAAAGACTCTTTGCTTAATATAAATTACTATTATAAAAGAGTAATAATTTGTAAAGTATAAACGGAATATAGCCTCGGCTAATATTAATAAGATAGCTTTAAACGATCGGTCGAAGTTACTATAGTCGGGTAGCACATTTATATTTATAGCATATAATATAAGGTTAAGCTTAAAGACTAGGGATTATAGTAACTCTTAAAGCTTAATTAAGTAAAGAGTGCGACTTAAGAAAGCGCTTATAAGGCTTAAAGCGTAATCTTTATTAGCCGGTAAACCTTTATTGCAAATAATACTTAAGCTTCTTATATATTAAGCTATCTTAAAATAAAGATAGCCGTTTTTGCTTTATAAGACGTAATTCTTTATTATCTTTATCCGATTCGATATTATTAAGCTTAACGTCGCTATTATTATCGCATCTTGCCTTATTATAACTCGGCTTTATTAGTAAATTAAAGTTAAAAAGCAATTGCCGTTTATTAGCCGGTCTTAGACTTTTATTAGCCCTTTCGGCTATTATTACTATTACTATAACATTTATTTCTTATTATATCTTATTATCTTTATTAATCTCTTGCTCCACTTCTTGCTACTCCCTTGTCCCCTTATTAATAAGGAGAGTATTAAGCGTATAGTTAACTAGCTTATATTTATTTGCTACGCCTCGACTAATATAAAGACGACCTTTTTAATTAAGCTAAGTCTTTAGCGACGCTTTATAATAGCGTAAAGGCAAGCTTAAAGAGGAAGTTATAGCCTTAAATTTGGCATAGCGCGATCCTTTTATACTAATACTTTATGTAATAGCTTGCTTTAAAGGTATAAAAAAGGGGTATAAAAATGTATAAAGTTTAGTGTCAAAGCTCCTTATTTGGCAAGCCGTATATATAAAGCTATCTCGGGGTAATTATTAATATTATGCCGCTTATCGGAATTGCAAAGAGGGGCCGGAATTGTCAAGTTAATAGCTATTTTTAAGCTATCGAAAAGTCTAGCGCTTAATGCTATTGCACTTTTGGCGCAAAGACTAACGTTATTAGCTTCGGCTTCGGAGATACTCAAGTCGCCATTGCTTAATAAGACAATTAAATCATTTATATTATATTAAAAAAATTAGCTATCTATTTTTATAATAAAGGGTATAATAAGCGTGACTTATATAAACTTTTGCTTAAGTTATCGCTTTACGCTAACTTGCTTTAATCGATAAAGCTACCCCTCTTATTTGTAGCTACTTCCTTAACTTTGCTTATCTTATTTAAGCTTTAACCCCCTATTATAAAACCTTATACTTATAGCTTAATAAATAGCAATTCTTTAATTGTAAGGAAGTTATAGTCGTTATTGCTTTTATTATTATTTGTCTTGTTGCTATATTTATAAAGAGTGCTAGTCCTTAGTCAAATTCTTATAAGTTAGTTACTATTACTATAAGCTAAATATATCTTTATTATATACCTCGAATTCCGGGCTTAAAGCCTTAATTATTATTATTAGCTACTACTATTACTATTAGCTATAATATGCTAAGCGATGCACTACTCGACCTAATTTGCTAAAGCTTATTAAGGATATTAACTTATTTTAGGGCTAGTTTATAGCCGGTTGCTATGCTCTTAAAGCGCAAAGGAGTTAGCTTATAAATATACTCTAATTCGACAAAAATAATTATTTTAAAAGCGTAAAAATAATTAAAAGTAAAAAGTTCTTCGCTAATTACTAGCTATATAACTAGACTATAAAAGAGATAGCAAAGACGGGGAAATTAAAGGGTTTATATAAGCTTCTTATATTACCCTCGCAAAACCGGAATACGCTTTATAGCTTACTATGCTATATTATACTATATTAGGCTTCCCCCCTTTTAATGCCCTTATAATAAAAAAATGCTTTAATATTAATATAGCCCCTCTTATATAAAGATATCCGCTGCAACTATAAAGCCTTATTACTATTAATCTTATACTCTTATCCCGGAATATGCTTATTTATAGCTATTATCTTTACTTTATTATATATTATAATTAGCTAATCTTAGTATTATCTCTCAATTATTAGCGAGGCTATAAAAAGCTAAGCAAGAAGGAGCGACAATTGTCGTATAAGGGTATATAACTTCGGATATTGCCCTCTTTGCTTATTCGACGGCTTTAAGCAAACTAGTAAATTAGCACATTCTTTAAGTCTTTCTTATTACTTAGCGTCTTAGCTACTAATTTTATAGCTAGCGCAATCTAATTAGCAGATTCTTAGCAAATCTTTTAAGGAAATTCTCTTAGCAAAGCCCTTATAATAATCTTATTACCTCAAATTAGCTTAAAGCTATATAATTAAGATAAATATAACATGTGCTATAATAAGGGGGAAACTTACTAGGACACTCTTAACGCATTATTTACTTGCAATACTTAAGGTAGCTAAGCAAAAGCTAAGCTATATCGTCTCGAGGCATTTTTGCAATTAGCTATTATGCTATAATAAGGGCAAGCATTATTTATAGCGTCTTAGTCTCCGGAGCACGCTATTATACGAGGCGGTAATAATGCGACAATAAGGCAAATTGCGAGAGGGTCTAAACGCTATTAAGCTTATAACTCGGTTAATGCAAGGCATATATATAAAAGGATTTGCATTATAGCTACTTAATAATATCGAGGCTAAAGGGGGCAATTATAGATTCTAGTTAAAGTTGCCTTGCACCTCGCTAGCGTAGTCTTCTTAGCTATAGTATAGCCGATTAAGGGAGCTTAGCAGGAAGGGGTAAGATTTTAAGCAAAAGGGCTAAATGCGTATAAAGAATAAGCACCGAGCGTTGCGAGGCGGAGGTTGTTAGGTTATTAAAAAGGAAGGAAGAAGGGAAAGGAGCGAGCAATAGAGTTGCGAGATTTTTATACCTTGCAAAAGCGGCGGCCGGCCTGTGCGCGCGCCTTGCCTAATGCGGGGGTCGCGGTTTCCGCATACAGACTTGCCGTCTAGTCGTTTACTTTATTTTATTATATAACTTTATTATTTTAATATATAAAAGCATTAACTTTTATATTTTATTTATTAAATTTATATTAAATAATAAAGTAATATTTTATTAATACTTTAATTCATTTAACTTATTTACTTATAAGCTTTTTAATTATTATAAAGTATTCGAGTATATAATAATTTATATAAATTTATATATAATATATTATTCTTTAAAGCTTTAATCTTTATTAATTTAAGGATTATATAATAATAAATATCTCTTTATTATATATTTTATAATTATACTTTATAAGTAATATAATCTTTAAGAAATATATTATAAGATATTAATTATCTTTATATTATTAAAAGAGAATATTAATAATAATATTATTTAAAGTATTAATCTTAATTATAAATTATCTTTTAAGATTATAATAATAAAATAAGTTTAATAATATAAGGCAAGCTTTAAGTTCCTTAAAAGCTTTTTAATAAGCTTTATTAAACGAGAATAATACGTTTATTTAAATAAGATTTATTAAAGGTTTAATAATAACCTTATAATTATAAATAAACCTTTTATAAAAGTTATAAAAACTTAAAAAGGCTTATATGCCTTAAATAATATTAAGAGCTTCTTAGTTTTTTATAATAATAACCTTATTAAAGTTTACTTTAATATCATTAATTAAGATAATAAAGTTAAAGTATTTTATATAAATAATATAAAACTTATACTTCTTGAAATCCACTTATAAGCCAATGTTATAAAGTTATTAAAGGACCTTTTTAATATAAGTCTCGTGTTTTAATTTATTATTTAAGTAAATGAGAATATTATTAAAGTATATTATATAAAAGTCATTAAAGTAATTAAAGAGAATATTATTTATATATTATTAATAAGTGATTAACTTGTTTATTAATTTAAAAGGCAAGACCTTATACTTATATAAGTTATAACGCGTATAAAATATTATTAACTCCTTTAATTTAAGGTTTATATAAATTTAATAAAAAGTTTATTAAATATTAAACTTAATAAAGATCTTAACTTAATTAATTTTAATTAATATCTTATTAATTAAAGGAAGTGAATACTTGTCCTTTTAAGTAATTTAATTAAGCTTTTAATAATTAATATAAAATTATAAGTTATTATTAATTTTTTATATAAAGAGAATAAGAGCCGTAAAGGGTACTTGATTAAGAGTAATAAAACCCTTATTAAGGTTCTTTAAAAGGTATTTCTTTATAGCTTTTAACTTTATAATTATTATTTTATATAAGGGATTATACTTTAAATTTCCTTTAATTTCTTTCTTTAATTATATCTTATGATTATAAATCCAATAAAAAGGTAAGATATTAAAAGTAACTTTAAAGAAGATATTAATATATTTAATATATTATTCAAGAATAATAAGCTCTTTAATATTGACTTTTAATAAGAGTTCTCTTTATTATTTTAAGAGATTATTAATTTTATAAAGGCTTATAATAAACGCCTTATTATTAAAATATTAAAGGTTATAATATATGTTTATAATATTAATACTTGTAATATTAAAGGTAAAAGTTATCACTTGTTCTTTTTTTACTTATAATTTCTTTTAATATAAAATGTCCTTTAAGTATATAATATTAATTAATAAGTCCTTTATTTATTAATATTATTCTTGAATATTCCATTTATAAGAATAAAGGATCTTTAACTTTTATAAAGTAAAGGTTATTAAAATTAATTTAAACTTTTTGTTTAATTTTAACTTTAAATCCAAGTTTAATTTTAAATTAATAAGATTATTATAAAAAGAGGAGTTAATAATGGAATTATCCTCTTTATTATAACTCTTTATATAAGCTTATTTATTAATTGTTTATTATTAATCCTCTTGATTAAAAGCTTAATCTTTAACTTTAATATTTGTTTAATAATTAAGAATAAAGGTATATTTTAAAGTAAAAAGTAAAGCTTTTTAAGGAATAATGACCTTTTATATTAATAAAGGTAATAAAGAGAGATCCTTTAATTATATTAAATATTAACCTTATATATTAAGAAATAAATTAAAATAAATTAATTATTTATAACTTAAAATAAGATTATAAGATTTAAGTTTAAGGATTAATAAAGGGATATTATATTATTATTAATTATTAATAATAAAATATATTTATAAGTAATATATAATATTAATTCTTAATTTATTATTATATCCCTTAACTTTAAAAGGTTTAAGTAAATGTTAAAACTTGAGTTTAAAGAAAGTGATAATATTTATAATAAGAAGAATATTAATAAAAGCGAAATTATTTACTTTAAAATTAATAAAGGAAGAGGTGTTAATTAAATACTTATTAAAAGATAAGTTATAAGGTATTATAAAGTGTTTTTCACTTATTAATTAATTTAAGTTAATCTTTATAAGATTAACCTTAATTTTACTTAAAAAGGAGTCTTTTTTTAAACTTCCTCATTTCTTAATATATTCTTTATATCCGTTTTTATAAGTTCCTTAACTCCCTTTATTCCTTTAATATTAATTATACGCTTTGGCAATGTGTAATCGCGAGTTATATAATTAAGTTAAGAGTAATTAAAGTAAATTATAAAAGTGAAAGTGCTTTCTTTCTTAATAATAAGGTCATTAACGCCCGGGGTTACTTTAATTTACATTAAAAAGCATTAACTTATTATATAAAGTTTAAGAGTAATAATTATAAAGGTGATAATAATAATGAAAATAATAAAAGCAAGAGAAGCTTATATAATTATCGAGGCTTAAGCCTTAATATACTCTTAAATGTTCTTATAAGTTTATAATACTTTTATCTTAAAATTAATAAATAAAGTAATATAATATAAGTCTTAAAGCATGTAAATAAAGTAATATTAACTCACGAGTTGCTCTTAAAGAAGGAGTGTTAACTTGTTATATAACTTGTTAAGATAGTCTTATTAATAGATTTAAGCTTTATTAATCAAGTGAATAAATTTGGCTTTAAACTTATAAAAGCTTTAAGTCTTATTTATTTATAACTTCTTATATTTATATCAAGCCTTATAAATGTGATAAGGGTTAATAAAGTATTTATTAAGGTAATTAATTATCTTAATAATTATTATAAAGGGATTAATAATATTAAGCTTATATTAAGTATATAAGTAATATTAAGAGTCTCCTTTAATATAATTAAAGATATAATATATATAAGTATCCTTATTTATATAATAATTAATATTAACCTTAAATTTATTAATAATCTAAACTTGTTAATAATTATAAATAAGGATTTTATTATTATTAAGCTTTAAGGGGTTTAAAACTCTTATAAAGTGAAACTTATTATACTTGAAGATAATTGAAGCTTCTCGCTTAATAAAAGGAATAAGATAATTAATAATAACGTTATAATATTCAGATTAATCACGTTTAACACCTCGAATCTGGCTTTTATTAATAGGGCATCTTTTAAGGGCGTTGTTATTATTTAATAAACGTGTGAGATTTTCGGTTAAGGTGTTCAAGGTTTAACGGTTAATACTAGTATCCATTTGGATCTTGACTTGGGCTTATTATAAGGCAATTATATTAAAGTAAATGTTTAAAAGAGTAAGGGATCCTCTTAAAGTAAAAGGACTAATGGTTAAGTTAACCTCAAGGGAGATTAAAGCGCGTTTAAAGGTGAGAGGTAAGATTATAAAATAAGGGTAATGTCCTTTTAAGGGATTTTCTTCACGGGAGGTTATTTTAAGGGTATTTGGAATGGAAATTGTATATAAGGGGTAGTTCTTTAAAAGTAAATAATCATTTTAAGAAGGATATTTTAAAGCCTTCTTAAACAAAAAGAAAGAACTTAACTTAATATCACGGGCTTATAAAGGGAGCTCACGAATAGAGCGCTTATAAGAGAAACCGTTTATTCGAGGAAGTTAAGTTAAGGAGGGAAGGGGAGCTCGAGGTCGAGGTCCCTTAAATATCTACAATCCTCGCTTATGGCCTGGCCGAATTAGGCTTAACGCCTTAAATTTCCTCCAAGCCCAAATTTACTCCAGGTGATTACGTAATTAGTCACGTGCGCCTGGAGAATCCAAGCGCATGTGATCAGCATATGTCGTGGCAAGCCTAAACTATCACAGTTTTATATTAAATTATATTATATGTTTAACACACTATTAAAGTGCCCTTGCGATTATATTAAATTGCTTATTATTCTATCACCCCTTACACAAAAAAAGCATAAAAAAAGGCATTACAAAAGGCTATTCACTTTAAGAATATATTAATTGTAAAGGAACTTATAATCTTAAGTAAAAAGGGAGAGATTATATAAAAATAATCAAAAAAATATAATAATATATACTTTAAAGAAAGAGACTTTATAAAGGGATAATACACAAAAGGATACTTGATTTAAATATAATAAAATTGTTAAAAGAGGAAAGTAATATTATTTGAGTAATAAATAAATATTATTATGTTTTTAAATAAATTAAAGCTTATATTAAATAATTTGTTTAATAGTTATAATTAAATAAAAGTTTTATTTTTTATACATTTAAAGTGTATAATTTACTTATTATAAAAGGCTTATTTTATTAATAAAGTGATTATAATTTAATATATATATAATAATTAAATAATAACCTTTTAATTTTAATTTTTAATATGTTTAATTCAAATTCACTTGACGTAAAAGGGGTTGCATTTTTAAGCTATAAAAGTAGTAATTTTAAGGGTTTTAACACATATAAATAAAATTTATACTCTTTAATTACTTTAATATATATTCCATTATTAAAGTCAATATTATAAACACCAAAAAATCATATATTATAATAGTTAAATAGAAATCGCAATATTATAATACTTATAAGGGGTAAAATACGGTGGTTCTTTCTTAAGTTTAGTTCGTTGCTGGGTGAACCCTTCTATCCTCCTCGCGTGATGCCTCGCCTGGCCAGTCAGGGCGGGGCGCCGATTCAGCAACCGCGGAAGTTTGTTGAACGATGGTAGAAGCACATCTGCGGACTGTAGAAGCTATTCCGATTTAAATATTAGGCTCTGATGAGCGTAAGCGCCATACGGCATCAGGAGCCTGAATTTTGAATTCTAAAATAAAATGGTAGAAACGCCCCTTGGAGTCGCTCGAATTACCTCCTACTCGCATTTGCTTTTACACTCACCCCGGCGGATTTTCGTTTAGTCTCACAACAACAGCGCCGCGGCATGCACATTGCCGATCTTTTGATCTTGTTAAGTTGGAAATATGCTTTCAAAGAGCCTAACCGTGGCGACGGCCAAGAGTAAGAGCAAAATCACAAGTATTGAGGTGGCCAGGAGGTGTTTTCCATCGCTCCATACCGCCTCGTCTCACCTCTTCACCCCTTGCCAACCTTGCCTCAAGAATTTGCTGTCGCTGGTACAAAGCTGCTCTCGACTTGCTTCTGAGCGCGATAGCAATGACAGAATCTCTGATAGGGCGGTCGAATTCAAATCATCAGCCGGTGAGACCAAATCCTCGCGGGAATGCGCCATTTTCGTACCCCCGGGCTCTTACATGTTAGCTTTTGTTATCTCGATCCTTGCTCATTTGATTTTTCAGTTAGCTAAGCGGCGTGGCGGTTACATCAAAATCCTTCCGGGTAAAAGCAAATGATATGGGCTATTGCGCGGCATCCTTTAGCTGAGTTATTGCATTTCTAATTTTGCCGTCTCCTCTCCTTACTCATTTGAATTCTCTGCCTACAAGGTACTAGTGGTAATGACGCTGTAACACCAAGATTTTCGTGTACATAAAACCAAAATGGTATAAGGGCGCGTCATTCTCCTTAGCTAAGATTTTGCATTACCAACTTTGCTATCCCGTATAGAACCTTACCTCGTATGTTAATATCATCCATATAAGTGCAGGCAGACTTGCTTTCCCGACTAGCACGGTTAGTCTGCGCGTCCATTCAGACCTTCTAATTTGCTATCCTCACGGGTCCGGCCCATTCAAATTACGCCCATTAGGTGTTATATAAAAAATGAGGCAGCGATAATTCCACCGCCCCCAGGACAAGTACAAAAAATGGGCTGGTACCCGAAAACGACTAGTACGAGGAAAAGGCTGGCACTAAAATTGCGTTGGCGCCAAAATACTATTAGTACAAACGCATAGTTAGTGCCATGACACTATTGGTACCCAGGAATTATTGGTACTATTAAATTACTAGTACAAACAATTTGCTAGTACAAAGAAATCATTAGTACCAAGGGCCCAGTAGTACTATCGACTTATTAGTGCAAGAAATGTAGTAGTGCTAAAACATTCGTAGTACTATTAAAGTATTAGTACAAACAATTTGTTGGTACCATAAACTCAGTGGTGCCAGGAAGTGATTGGTGCAAACAGATAGTTGGCACAAGGAATGTACACTAGCGCTGCATCACTCCCTCGCTTAAATGTGACATCAGGCGAGTGGTCATAACCATCAGAATAATGCTCCCTGGACCACCTAAATGGTCACGCCACCCATGACTTCTCACTCTGGGTTGATCTTTTAACCGGACCACATATAGAAGTGGCCTTGGAGACTTGAGAAAACGCAGGCGGCGATATATATTATTCGTGAAATAATTGTAGTGAAGTGGGCCTGACAGCCTGAGCGCACAGACTAAGCTTGGGAGGCTCGTAAGTGCTTGCGCTTGAGATGGAGGATCCAATTGCTGTCCATGAAAGTCAGAATTTTCAGATACTGGACTTTGAGCTTGAAGATGAGAGCTCTGACGTCTAAGCGCTGGCGTTGGCACTGGCGCTGGGATTTCCCATTGTTGCTCAGAGGGCAGCACTCTTAGATCCTAGTGCCTGAGCTCTAATGCGAGCACTTCGGCGTGTAGGCGCGAATGTTTGAGCTGGGATTTCCAGTTGCGGTCCAGCTCTTCTAGGTGTGGATGCTTGAGCTGGCGTAGGCAGGGTTTAGTGTCGCATGACGAGACTAAACGGCCGAGGGAAAGGGTGTTAGGAAAAGATTGAAGAGGAAGATGGTCGAGCTGGGGGCGACTTTTATAGACGTTGAAAGCAGCGGCTGGCCTGTGCACGCACCTTGCCCAATGCGGTGGGCGCCAAACCCGGAATAGCAAACACCAGACCTGAGATTACTTTAACTTAATTATTTAAAGTTAAGCTACTTATTTAGCAAATAGCTTATTATAAGTAAAATAGACAATACTATAAAACTAAGCTTAATTTAATAAGACTATTATATTAGTATTAATAATAGCATTTAAAATAAGTAAAAATTTAAGTTTTTTTTATTATACTCTTTTTAGTAAAAGTTTATAACTTAAAATATTAATAATATAAATAGCTTATATACTTAGCACTTAAGTAACTAGCTTAGCTAATTTAATATATTAACTAGGTTTTTGGTAATAATAACAATCTTGTCCTTTGTTATTTTATTTATATTTATAAGCTAGTTAATTGTTAATTACTAATTTTTTAAGCTTTAAGTAAATATATTTAAGAAAATATATAAAGTATAAGTAATAATTAAGCCTTTTATTAGTAAAAGTTAATTTAATATATTATCTTTGCTTAATATACTTTTATTAGTAAATTTAGTATTAATATATTAGCTATTTATAATATCTTTTTAGTTATTTGAATTTTAGCTATTATTTTCAAATAATATAAAGCTAAAACTTTTAATAATAAATTAATTCTCTTTTATATTATAATTATATTTAATAATAATCTTTTTTTGTTTTATCTTTACTTTACTACTAATATCTTTTATTTATTTATTTATATTTATAAAAAAGTAAGCCTTATCTTAGTTTTTTATTTAACCTTTATTTAGCTACTAATATCTTTTATTTATATATTTGTATTTATAATAAAGGAGGCCTTTTTTAATAAGATATTACTAGTATTATAAGATAAAAAAGAGTACTTTATATTATTAAAGCTATTTAATATACTTTAATTTATAGCTTCTTTTATATGCTTTGCTTTAAGGATATTAATTATATATATAATATTAGAGTATAATACTTTAAATATTATTTAAAAACTCTTCTTTTTATATCTTTATTTATCTTTTATTATAGCTTTGTACTCTTTTAAATTCTTATTTAATAATATATTAAAATATAATTTTGTAATAATATTAGTTAACTTAATTAAGCTATAAAGTATTTATTTACTAATAAAAGTATTAAAGTCTTTAGGGGTTTTAAAAATATAAATACCTTTATTACTTAAAAACTCTTTTATATCTTAATCTTTTGCTTTTAAATTGTATATAAGGGAGCTTAAGCTATTAATTAAGCTTTATACTTAAAATAGTTTACTTTAAAAGGCTATATAAGTAATATTATAATAAGGGGCGAATAAAAGCAGTTTTTTTTAATAAATTAAGCTCACTTAAATATGCTAGCTTATATAGTTTTATTTGATTTATTATATTTTTGCTTTAAAAATATAATAATTATATATTATATAATTAAAAGGTTTTAAAGCTAGCTTTTAAATATCTTATAAGTACTCTTTATACTATATTATATATTTGCTATAAAAGCTTACTATTACTTAGTTTTAAGGCTTTTTATATAAGTATATAATTGTTTTAAGATAGCTTTTATAATTAATTCTTTACTAAAAGTTAAATTAATAATAAACTTAAATATATTAAACTTTAAAGTTGCTTCTTTATTTAATGCTTTAATAAGAAAGTTATATTATAAACTAATAATTATAAGTTATAAATTGTTTATATAGAATAAAGAAAAGCTACTTAGCTTTATATTTAATATTAAGAAGTGTGCTATATTAATGTTTTAAGCTATATTAAAATTATATTAATTTGAAATTAAAGACAAAATTTAAAGTATTAATTTATAATTTATATTTAATAAATTATTTAAGCTTTTAAAATACTAAAAAACATTAAAAGTAATAAAGATGCTATAAGCAATAAAAACTATAAAAAATAATAGATTTAGCAAAATATATTATTTAATAAAGCATTTAAGCTTTTAAAATACTAAAAAATATTAAAGGTAATAAAGATATTATAAGTAATAAAGACTATAGAAATAACAAATCTAGTAAAATAGCAAAGAAAAAAAGAAATTTTATTAATAATTATATTAGAACAAAGAAAGGCTTTAATAATGCTATAGCACTTAACTATTAAGCTACTTGCTATTAGCTAAATTGTTTTAAGAAATATCCTTAAAATGCTTGCTATTAAAATTATCTTAAGAAATGTCTTTAAAATATCTTTAAAATGCTTTATTATTAAAATTGCTTTAGAAAATATCCTTAAAATGCTTGCTACTAAAACTATTTTAAAAAATATCTTTATAATATTTAATATTAAAATTATTTTAAGAAATATCTTTAATATGCTTATAGCTTAAATTTCTTAAGGAAATATCTTTAATATATTTAAAGTATATAGTTTAATTTTAATAACTTAAAATATTACTTATATCTTATAACTTTATTTGCCTTTTTTGCCCTTAGCTTTAGCTTTCTTATCTTTAACTAATTTAAATGCTATTGCCTTGCTTTTATATAATTATATTATTATTTTTATTATTAAATAGATTTCTTATTTAACTTTTAACTAATTAAATTGATTTCTTTATTAAACTTGCTTAAGTATAAGATAGCAAAGTATATTACAATTTTTGTAACTTTAATATATAAGTGTTAAGTTTTTTCTTGCATTTGCAAGTTATTAAGCATTGCAAATTTGCTGCTTTATATACTTATATTTTTGCTAAATCTCTTTAATAAAATGGCCTTAATTTAATAATATTTAAATCTTTATATAGTTACTATTAATAAGGGGGATATAAGTTTTAAAGGGCATAAAAGTCTTATAAGAGAGGAAATAGTGCTATAAATATAATTTATTATAAGATAGCTAAAATATAATTATTACTTTAATTAATAATAAAGTTAATAACTGCTTAAAAAGTATAATATAAGCTTATATATATATATTAAAAGTCGAAGTTAAAGTTAATAATATATTAGCAAATCTTTTAAGTAATAGGGATAATGCTACCTCGAAGCTAGTAAGCTAAGGGTTTATTGCTTATAATAGTGGCATTAAAATTGGAGTATTATTAAGTTGTTATATTAGCTTGAATAAAGAATATATATTAAGTTATCGCATTAGCTTAAATAATATATATATATATATATATATAAGAGTTTTAAAGACTAACCTTTTTTTTATAGTTTTATTATACTTATAATATATTAATATATTTGGCAAGATAATAGTAAAAGATTATAGTATACATCTTTGCATTATAAGCCTATTTTCTTAAGAGTTTAGGATTTTGTTATACTTGTAATACATTTATATATTTGGCAAGATAGTAGTAAAAGACTACAAAGCAAATTCTTGCATTATAAGCTTATCCTCTTAAAAGTTTAAGATTTTAAAAATAGACATTAAAACTAAAAATTAAAGGGTATATTCTTGCTAAAAGTATAATATCCTTAATAAATTAAAAATACTTATTATAATATAAAGATAAAAGGATAAATAATAATATATACTTATAAAAAGTGGCACTTTTTTTATTATTGTTTTTATTTTAGTTGCTTACTCTTCTTTATTAGCAAAATTAAAGCTTTTTTATAATAACTTAATTTAATTTTTTCTTCCTTTTTTCCTTTTTATTTAATATCTCTTTATTTAATATCTCTTTGTCTAATATCTTTATACTTAACTTTATCTTATCAAACTTTTAAATAGCTATTATATTAATATTATCTTTTTATATCTTTATTTAGCTAATAAGGTAAGAAGATTTAAGGCAAGCATTAAAGTATTTACTTTTATTACTAGACTTTGCATCTAAAAACTAATCCCTCTTTAATATACTTAAAGCATAAATTAATTGCAAGGCTAAATGCCTTAAAATAAGAGTATTTCTAATTGCACTTTGCAAATATATTATAATATAAGTTATTCTCTTATTATTAGATATATATATTTAATTTATTATATATAATAAGAATAAGCAATAACTAAACAATTAAAGCCTTCTAAGTATAATGCAAGATACTTTAAAACTATTTATATTAAAACCTTACTTGTTTTATTAATGTTTAAATAGCTTAAAAACTTGCTTATTTTACTAATATTTATATAGCTTAATATCCTCTTTTTATTTAAGTGCTAAAGTTTTATTAAGTTATAAAGTAATAGCTTAACTTGATAATAATATATATAGCTAACCTTAAAAGAGTAATAAAGGCTTAAGCAAAATGTATTTGCAAAGTAATATTAAAGCTTAAAGCAAGTGCAAAGATTTAGTAATAATAAGTTAAACAAAAAGTATATAATACAAGATTACTTTTGCTCTTTTTTTAACTTTTGTATTATAAGTTATTAGGGAATTAGGCCTTAAATAGTTACTTTAGCTTAAAGATAATAGATATATATTTAAAAAGAGTATTATTAATTATTAAAAGTTTGTAAAAGAATAATAAAAGAAGGACAAGTTTAATTTGCATCTTTTAAATAAAGTTATAGCCTAAAAAGTAAGCACTTTAAGTAATATTTAAGTCTTTAAAATTATATTAATCTTATATAAATATATAATTATATTTTCAAAAAATGTTTATAACTTGTATAAATAATTTAATTTATAATATAGCTTAAGTTTGCTAATTATTTAAACTAATTAAATAAAATAAGCAAAGATATATTTTAGATTTAATTACTAAAAGATTATAATATTCTTTTATTAAACTTAAATTAAGCAAGTAAATTTAATTAGTTTAATTGCTTATTAATATTAAATAGCTTAAATACTAAAAATGGACTAGTAATATTGTTATAAAGTGTCTTGCAATATTCTTTTAATTTTTAAATATATAAGCATTAAGCTTTTATACTATTATAAAAGAATAATAAAATCTAATTTTTATATATATAATTGTAATAGTTTATAGTATAATCTTTTATACTATAAAGGCTAAAGCTTAAAGGGGGAAATTATAATAATTAAACTTTATATTAAATTGTAATAAGTATTTTATTTAATAATTTGTTTAAGAAGATTATATTAATATTATTACCTTATTTTTAAGTAATATTTTCTAAAGTGAAAAATAGCTAGCAAAATATATTAAATATAAAGCAATTAGCGCTTTATTATCTTTTTTTATAAAAAAAGGCTTAAAAACTAGTTAAAGTAAATAAGGATTTTATAAATTTTACACTTGTCTTAAATAAATAAGACAATATATTAAATAATTTATTTAATCATTTTAACTTTAAAGATATATATTATCTTATTCTTTTAAAAAGAATTTAAGCTAATTATATATAATAAGATATAGTCTTGTAAAAGCTAGTAAATTCTTTATTTGCTATAATAATAAGCATTATAATATGCTAATTATTTTTAAAATTGCAAAGACTATATTGCATTTGATATTATATTAAGTTAAGCAAATAGCAATAAAGAGGCATTTAATATTAAGCTTTAAAAATCCTTCTTTAGCAAGTTATTCCTTTGTTATAAATAGGGGTATAATATTATTAATTAATTTAGTTATTTGCAAATCCCAATTAAAATAGCAATAATAATAGTAATAATAATAGCAGCTTTCCCTTAATTAAATATATAATACTAATAACTAAAAAGAGAGCTTGTTTAAAGGCAGCTTAAAGTAGCACAATAAGCTTTTTTTAAGTTGTAATTTTATTAGATTTGCTTTAATATATATTATAATAATAAAAAGCATGCAAAAGATTTTAGTTTAGTTTAATAATAGCAAAAACAAATTCTTAAAAAGTCCTTATTACTTGCAAATAGGTCAAATTTATAATAATAGCAAATAAATATATAAAAGATATATTATTTTAGTTAAAGCTTAAAAATTAGGAGAAATTTAGAAAGAGAGCAAAAGGGACTATAATATATAATAATATAAACTTTACAAAGATGCTATAATAAGCAAAAAGTTCTAATTAGCAATATATACAAGTTTATAATGCTATTAGTTAGTTTTTTAATAACTTAAATAAAGATAATAATAGTTAAAGGGTAGCTTAAGTTAAAGCTACTTTCTATAAAGGACACTTTAATAGGTTATTTTAGCAAGGCGTTTTAGAGGGCAAGTTCCGAGGCCACTTTTTATAAAGGACACTTTTGCAGGGCATTTTGGCAAGGCGGGTTTCGAGGCTACTTTCTATAAAGGACACTTTTATAGGGTATTTTGGCAAAGCGTTTTGGCAAGGCGGGTTTCGAGGCCACTTTTTGTAAAGGACACTTTTGTAAGGTATTTTAGCAGGTTATTTTAGCAAAGCAGCTTATATAAAGTTATATTTTTGCAATATTAAAGCAGTTTTATAAATTATTTTTATATAAGCTTTTATAAAGGATATAACTAAATTAGAACTCTTAGTCTTATAAATATTATATAGCATATATATACTTATGTTTTAAAGGGGCTAGCTAGCATTAGATATCCTAATTAGGGTTTAATTAGCATTAGCAAGATAGTTATTATCCTTGCATATAATATAATTGCTATATATAGTATAATTACTATATATAATATAATTACTACATATAGTATAATTGCTGCATATAGCTTAATTGTTATTAGTATAAGCTTATAATTATAAACTACTACTTTTGCACTTTATTTGTGTGATCTAAAAGGTGCTAATAGCAGTTAATTAGCACTTAATGTCGAAAATTTGGTGCCAAATTTTTGGATATTGTGGCGGGGCGCCAAGGAGACTGCTAAATTCTGCCGATTTTGGAGGTTCTTAGCTAGCGTTGCACGTGACTGCAAAAGGGATATATATTCCAGGTTTTTGCACTTAGCTACACATCACTCCATTCTTATACACATCATTGTCATTCTTACATATCACCCTTATACTTTAATCGATCACCTCTACATTTAATAATTGTTTATCTGTTGCTTGTTTGCATTCTACTTTTGCTTTATAATTACACTTGGTTCTTGCATGGTTTAGTTGTTTCTTTTATTTGTTGCTTTATTGCTTGGTTTCCTGGTATCGTTCCTGTAGGGTTTTCTTCTAGCTGAGGTCCGCCCCCCTACAATATGCAAAAATGGCACTATTAGCACGTTGTTGGCACTGTTAGCACGTCATTGGCACCATTGGCAGGTCGTTGGCACGTTTTTTTTTCCTGATGGAGTTTACTTATTTAGCAGCTAACTTGAAAAACAAGGCTTAATTTAAGGCTAAAAAGCTTACTTGCTTTAATTATATCTTTTCGGATATTAACAATTATGCGATCTTATAGCTAAAGCATAGCAAAATTAACTACAAGTATAGTAGAGTTGACATTGTAATTGCTGCTATAAGAACTGCAACTTGCTTAGTATTAGCTTTATAGCAGTTATATAACTTAAACTCTTAGCTAGCTACCTCCCCTCTCTTCTGCAAAGCCTTAGAGGCTGCCTTTATATTATTATACTTAGTAGTAATGCTACAATTATAGTTACTCGAGACAAGAGTTGCTAATTACTTGCTTTATATAAGTTATAACTTTTGTAATAGGGCAGCAATATAAGTATATATAAATGGCCTCTTAAATAAGGTTATTTAGCACTTAAGGAAGTAGTTGTTAGCAGCTTTCTTAGGTTATATTGCTATTTTACTTCTAAAGAAGTTTGCTTTAAGCAAGCATTTCTTTATAAGTTGTCCTTTATATATTACTCCTTTCTCCTTTAACTAATGCTAGTTGTATAAGCACGCTTACATAGCTAGCTTTATTACAATTCACGCCCTTTAAGGTTTAGCTTGCTAGCTTTATCACTACTTATGCCCTTTAAGGTTTAGCTTGCTAGCTTTATTACTATTTATACCCTTTAAGGTTTAGCTTACTAGCTTTATCATTATTTATGCTTTTAGGGCCTAGCTTGCTAGCTTTATTACTATTTATACTCCTATTAGGTTTAGCTTGTTAGCTTTATTATTACTCTTTAGCTTGCTAGCTTTGTTATTACAAACCTAGTTATATAATTACCCTTTAATAAGCTTAGGCCCCTCTAATTTGCACAAAAACAACTCCAGATTCGCGTATTATATATAACTTATACTCGATTTCGGTAAAATGCAACCCTCTTATTAGTCGAAATTTGTTGTCTATTTATTATACCAAAAACACTTTTCACTAAAACACAATATTATAACCCCCCCCCTCTTTTACTAACTATCTCTCTCATTTGGTAGCAGCTTTTACTTGGCAGCCTAAGGGCCCTCGATTATCTAATTAGAGGCTCCCCTTAGGTTAGCTGTCTTGCCAAAAGAAATTACGCCTTTTAACCCTAGTAAAGTGTAATAGAGGATGCAAATAAATGATATATTTTTATATAAGCGACAAGGTATGCTCCCAGGCAGCAAATAATAGAGTATTTGTATAGGAAATTGCCTCTTCTTGCTGCTTCTCCTCATTATTATTTGCATTGGAATTATAGCGCCTTCTTGCCCGCTACTATCCCCTTTTCTCTTGCCTTATATTATAAAGTATATACCGATTTTACACCTCTTGTCTCTATAACCCTTGGCCTCACTTGTAAGATATACACTTATTTCTTACATATTTTGTACATATCTAGTCAATAGCCTCTTAATTGAGTTGAGTAGGCAGCCTAGGGGCCCTCGATTATCCAATTAGAGGCTCCCCCTGGGTTAGCTGTCCTGCCAAAAGAAATTACGCCCCTTGACCCTAGTAAAGTGTAATGGAGGATGCGAATAAATCTAAGAAAAATTAATTTAAGCTAAAGACCTTGTTTTAATATATAATATTAAAAATATTAATTAAAGCAAGTC
>Ga0302221_10000212_pt1 | contig 48254 bp, 62 predicted proteins | sample II_Palsa_E2_1_FD_193517 | JGI IMG/M metagenome (GOLD analysis project Ga0302221, IMG submission 193517) | Peat permafrost microbial communities from Stordalen Mire near Abisko, Sweden - II_Palsa_E2_1 | ecosystem: Environmental > Terrestrial > Soil > Palsa > Peat permafrost | place: Sweden... | reverse complement strand
TTAAGTTTCAAAATTCATATAAAAAAAAATAAAAAAAAAGGAAAAAAAAAAGGAAAAAAAAATTAATATATGGGTCATTCTACAAATATTTTAGGTTTAAAAAGTGGTATTAGTTTTAAATAGAAATTTTTTTTTATATCTTCTTCATTAGTTAATTATTTTATTGATTTTACATTATATTATCGTTTTTGTTATCAATATTTATATTTTTTGGTACGATTTAAATATTATGATTTATAGAAAAAATATAATTTATATTTTAGTTATATTTTATTCAAACAAGTACATAATAAATTAATTTTTAAAATTTATTTTAAAGATTATTTTTATGAAAAATTTTTTAAAATTTTTCGCAAATTTTTTATGAAATTTAAAATATCTTTAATAAAGAAGAGAGATATGAAATTTAAATATAAAGTTCTTCGTTTATATTTTTATAAAAAAAAATATTTTAAATAGAAGAAACGTTAGTTAAATAATAAAAAAAAAAAAAAAGCGTTTTTTACTTTTTATTTTCTAAAAAATTTAAAAAATTTTTTTTATTATTATTCATATAATAAAAAATTTTTTTCAAATAAAGATAATTATTTTTATATTTTAAATTTTTTTTTTAAATCTAGGTTATTAAAAAATAAAAACATAAGAAAAAAGCAACAAAATTTTTTTCATTTTACTAATAAAAACTTTATTTTAGCAAAATTTTTAACAAAAAATATAATTAAAAATACAAAAAAATTAAAAATACAAAATTTTTTTTATTTTTCTAAACTTTAGAAAAAAATAAAAAAAAAAAATAATAATAATTATTTTTATAAAAATTTTATGTCTTTAAAATTTTTAAATATTAATAAAATATTATTTAAATTATTACTTAAAAATTTTAATTCATTATTTTTTTTTCAATTAAAAAAAATGTTATTTTTTTTAGCTTATATATTTATTATTTTTATTTTAAAAAAATATTTAAAAAATACAAAAAAATTAAAGTATTTAACATTTGATAGAAATTTAAGTAAAGAAGCTTTAATTTTTTTTATTTATGTTAATTTTTATAATTTATTTTATGAGATTAAGTTAAAAAAAAAAAAAAAATTTTTTCGTTTTTTATTTTTTATTTATTTTTAGTATTTAAAGATACGTTTATATAATAAAATTTTTTTAAAATTTGTAAAATTATTTTATTCTTTTTATGAACTTTTTTTTAAAAATAAAATTTTAAATTTTTTATATTTTCAAAAACAATTTTTACTTTTTTTTAAATTTATAAATTTGCAAAATATAAACATAATTGTTAAATTGTGTCCTATAGGAATAAATGTTATTTTAACAGATTTACTTTCATTTTATTAGAAATAGAAATTAAGTAAAAAATTTTCTTTAATTCAAATAATTTAGAATTTTTATAAAACAATGGGAAAAAGTTCGTATTTAATAAAAGGTCTTTTTATAAAAGGTTTAGGTCGTTTTACTAAACGTCAGCGTTCAAGTTTATACAAATAGAGTTTTGGTTCATTATTATTTAAAAATTTTGCTTCATTTGTTACTTTAAGTTTTTTAAATATTATAACTAAACATAGTCAATGTACAATTAGATTTTATATTAATTATAATTTACGTTTTTTTAAAAAAAATAAAATTATTTTCAAATTATAATTAAATTTTATATTATTGTTTTAATATATGAAAAAATTATTAAATATACAAAATGAACAATATAAAAAACGTTTTAATAAAATAGCTTTTAAAGGAAAAAAAAATTTTGTTATTACGAATCGTTTATATAAACAATTACTTAGTAATGTTTTAAGATCTTCATATAAATAGCGTTATACAATAAAAAAAAAAGCATTAAAAAAAAATAGATTAAAATTAAATAGACGTTATCGTTTATTAGTTAAAAATAATTTATATCAAAAATAGTCTATGATTCGATTTTTTTTTTTTTTTTTTTAAAATAACTTGTATTATGACTGTATCGTATGGTAAAATGTTAGGATCACATTTAGAAATTTTAAGAAGAAAATTTCGTCAAAATTTACATAAAGATATAAAGATTGAATTATATATAAAACCTTATAAAATATTATTAAAACGTCCTTCACAAGTACGGATGGGAGGTGGTAAAGCAGCTAAAATTTAGAAAATAATTTATCCTATTTATCCTGGTTTAATTATTTTAAAAATTTATGGGGGTTTATATTTAAAAATAAAAAAATTATTTAATGAAGTGTATCAAAAAATACCTTTTAAATTAAGTTGTAATTTTTTATCACGTATTTAAAATAAATTAAATGGCATTTAAAGATACAAAATTAAAAGTTTTAGATAATACGGGTATATTACAAATTAAATGTTTACATGTATTTAAAACAAAATTAATAAAACCTGGAAGTATTTTGACGGGTGTTATAAAAAAAATACAACCACATAAAAAATTAAAAAAAGGGCAAATATGTAAAGTAATAGTTGTTCGATGTGCTATATTTAATAAACGTACTTTTGGTTTATTTCTAAAAGATTCTATAAATGCTGTAGTATTATTAAAAAAAACGGAATTTATGCCTATAGGAACACGAATTTTTGGTCCTATTTGTTATGAATTACGAAATGTATTTTTAGTTAAATTATTAACTTTAGCTAGTTATTTATTACAATTTCATGTTAAAAAAATTTGTAAATTTAGATCATTATTTAAAAGATATATTATAGTTTGATTTTTTTGATAAAAATATAAAATTTAGTAATTTTTTTAATTTTGTAATATTTCAATTTAAATATTTAAAATTAAATTTAGATTATTTTAATTAGTTATATTCAAAAATTTATTTTATGATAAGGACATTTAGTTATAATTTAAAATATAAAATTACGAAATTTTTTATTTTAACAAAAAAACATGAAACAATTGATGGTTTTTTTTTTCGACTTGTTTTCAAAAATTTTTAGGATATTTGTGTTTCTATTGATTTTTTACGTTATATTTTTGTAAGATTTTTATTTGTAAATAAACAAATATTTGGTATAGGTATGTTTTTAAATTTTAAAGTAAGTTTATTTAAAAATATAAAAAAAAAATTTATTTTTTTTAAACTTTATTAGAATGATTTATTATTTCGTGTAAATAGTTTAATGGATTCTTTATTAAATAGAGAAAATTTTATTTATTTTTATGAAAATATAGATATTTTTTATGAATTTATTTTTGGTTGTTTTAATGTAAAAACAATATTTAAATTATTTTTTACATATTTTGGTTTTTTTATTATAAATTATAAAAAATTTATAAAAAAATATAAAACTTTTATGTTTTATACATTAATAATGTAACTTTTGTAAATTATGAAAAAAACAATTATATTAAAAAAAATTAAATTTTTAAAAAAATATCAACAATTTGAATTAATACGATTATGTGGTAGAAGTTTTTATTCCGATTTACGTTTTTCAATATTAACACGATTTTATTTATATTTTCGTTTTTTATTGAGAGATTATTATACATCTAAAAAAACTTTATTTTGTTTTTTTACTCATAAAAATATGGGTATTATTAAACCTTTTAAAATGTATCGTATGATGTTTCGTCAATAGTGTTCTTTCGGTTTATTAAGTGGAATTAAAAAAGGTGTTTAGTAAATTATTTTTTTATGCGAAATAAATTATTATATAAATTTTTAATTGAATTAAAAAATGCAAGTATGTTACAAAATACTTTTGTTGATATTTATATAACAAAAGATATTTAGTCTTTAATTTTACTTTTTTATAAAAAAGGTTTTATTACTACATATTTATAGATAACATAGAATAAAGTAAGAATTTATTTAAATTATTTTAAATTTCAATCATTATTTTTTAATTTAAAAGTTTATTTAAAAAAATATACAAAATTTGAGTTAATGCAATTTGTATATAATTATAAAAAAGTAAGTAATAGTATTTATTTTTTAAAAACGGCTGATGGTATTTGTACATTAGATGAATTATTTTTATATAAAAAATTTAAAAGTGGTTTTTTAATTTGTCAAATTCAATATTAATTTTGTATGTTTTTGCGTATATCTAAAAATTATTTTTTTAAAATATCATTTTTAAAATTTAGTTATATTTTAAATTTTTTTAATTCTTATTTTATTTCTTTTATATTCTTTTTTAATTTTTTTTATTTTTTTAAAAAAATAAATTTTAATTTTTATCCTTTTTGTTTAGGTCAATTTATTTATATTGTAAATATTTTTAATTATTTTTCAAAATTATTAATTTATAAATATGAATTTTTATTAGATGGTTTATATTATCGTGTAAAATATTATAAACAGTATAATATTTTAGGTTTCATTATAGGTTATAGTACTTATTTTTATTATAAATTACCTTTATTTATCTATTGTTTTGTACATAAAAAGAAACGTCGTTTTTTTTTATATAGTATGGATATTGTTTTATTAACAAATATAATGATTGAAATTGTAAATTTAAAATATCCTAATTTATTTAAAAGTAAAGGAATAAAATATGTTGAATATATTTATAGAAAAAAAGATGTACAAGAAAAAAAAAATAAATAAAATTTAATTTATATGATAGTAAATTTATTAAATTTTTATAATAATCAGAGTATAGTTATTCAAATTGATAAAGTATTTAATAGTGTTTTTATTAGAAAAACGAATCAAAATAATGTAAAATTTAATTTTATAATGAAACAACAAATTTTTACTAATTATAATAAAAAAAAAATGAAAGAAATAGGTAATTTACTCTAGTTTTTAGGTTTTCGTTTTTTAACTTCAATGAAATTAAAAGAAATTTTTTTTAGAATGTATGGTATAAATATTAAATTTTATATTTCATTAATAATGTGTTTATTTGGGTGTTTTTTTAATATTAATTTATGTAATATTAATATTGATATGCTTTATCCTTGTCAATTAAAATTAAAGAATACATAGTTAAATTATGATTTACAAAAACAAATAAAAAGTAATTTAGATAAATTAAAAAATTTACAATTATACCAAGGATATAGACATAATAATAAATTATCTGTACGAGGTCAAAGAACTAAAACTAATTGTCAAACACAAAAAAAAAAACGTTATACTTAATGATATTAATATTAAAAAATAAACAACTATTAAAATTTCAAAATAAAACTAAAACTTATCTATTTAATCAAAATAAATTACTTATTTATATTAAATTAAAAAAAAAACAAATAAGAAAATTTTTTAAATTTATAAATAAAATAAAATTTTATAAATTAATTTTATGTTTTAAAAATAAATTAAATTATTTATATTTAAATTTATTATTATTTTTTTATAAAAAAATAATGTTTTTTACAAATTTAAATTTATTAAAAAGTTTAAAAAAAAATGAAATAAAATTAAAATATAATTTTTATAAAAATATAATTAGACAAAAAAAAAAAATTAAAAATAATTTGTATTTTGATTTTTCTTTTTTTTTTTTCAAAAAATCGTCTATAAATTTAATTAAAAATTTTTTAAAATATAAAAAAAAATTTCTATTTTTTTTTTTTTTTAGAAAATTTTTATTAAATTTTAAATTATTTAATATATTGCCTATTTAGATTAATTATTCGAATATAAAACAATTATTAAAAATAACATCTAATTTAATTACAAATAGTTTAAAAAAAAAAAAAAAAATTATAAAAATTTTTTTACAACGTAATTATTATAGAAATTATATTTTAATTTATAATAAAGGTAATATAAGTTATAAAAAAAAAATAAAAAAAAGAAAGAAAAAATAGAGTCCTCATTTAGCTATGTAGAAATTTATAAAAATGCAAACTCCATTACGGTTATATATCAAACGGGATTTTTTATTAAAAAAACGTATAAAAAAAAATTATATATAGAAAAGTTTTTTACAAATAAATTAAAAAATATATATTTAAAATGTTATTAAAAAAGTCTTATAAATTATATCAAAATATGTTAAAAAATAAATCTTCTTAGATACTTTTCGAAAAACGATTCTTATTCAAAAAATATAATTTTTATAAAAATAAAATATATATATCATTATATAATTTTAAAAAAAATTTATATTTAAAAAAATATTTTCAATATAAAATAAAAAAATATTTTTTTAAATATTTAAAAAATTAGCGTTTTAGTATAAAATATTTTTATTTTTGTTTAAAACGTACAAAATCTAATTTTTATAGTTATATAATTAATTATAAAAATTGTTTTATTTCTCTAAGTTTAGGTCAAACAAATTATAAAGGGCCTATAAAATTATCTTTAGATTCTTATGAGGCTTTAGGTGCTAAATTTGGTTTAAGACTATTAAAATTATATTTATTTTTATTAAAACGTCGTATTGTAATGTTATTTATTTTATTGATTTCTTTAAAAATTTTTAAAGGTTTAAAAAAATTTTTAAGAAAATTTTTAGAAATAGGTTTAAAAATTACATTTATTTTTTTAATTTATAAATTTGCTCATAATGGATGTCGAAAAAAAAATATGAAACGACGTTAATAAAAATTTAATTAAAATTTTTATGAGGTAGTGTAAAGGTAACATAATTGTTTTGGGTATAATTGATACAAGTTCAAATCTTGTCCTCTTGAAAATTATGTATAATTTTTATTAATATATAATTTTTAATTTATTTTGTATAGTTTAATTGTATTAAAATATTGATTTGTGACATCAATGATAAGGGTTAAAATCCCTTTACTTACCTTTTTATTGAGGTAAATTTTATATAATATATATAATTATATATTTATATATTAAATATTTATGTTATTAAATTTTTTTTAGTCTGAATTAAAATGTAATTATTATGATTTTTTTGTACAAGTTTATAAAATTTATGGTATTTTTAATTTACAAAATATAGCTTATGCAAATAGTTATAAAGTGTTTAACACGGTTTTAAAAATAGGTGATTTAAATGTTTTATTAAAAAATACAAGTTTATTACAAACGGTAGTTGATATTAGTTATAGTACAGATAATGTTCAAAAAAATATATATCCTTATATAAATATAAATTTATATATGAGATTATTTGCATTATTTTCGAAAAAATTTATGTTTTTTAATTTATTTTCTTATTTTTATAATCATTTATTAAAAAATAATGTATAGTTTGTATATTTTGAATTTTTAAAAAAAAAAAAATTTAAAATTAAAATTAAAAAATTTTTTAAATTTAAAAAGTTAATTTTTAAATATAGTTTTTATTTTTTATTAAAATAGACTAAAAAATAGTTATTTATTAAACTTAAAAAACAATTTTTTAAAAATATTTTTTTAAAAAAATTAACAAAACAAAAATTTTTTCTTAAATTATTAAAAAAGCAAAATAAAAAAAAATAGTTTTTATTAAGAAAAAAATATAGTTTATTAAGTTAGTTTAAAAGACAATTTAAAATTAATCTAAAAAAATCTTTATTTTTATTACTTATTAAAAATTAAATTATTTTGGAAATTTTTATTAAAAATAATAAAAAAATCTATTTTGGGATTTTTTATTAAAAACGATAAAAATTTTATTTTAGGATTTTTTATTAAAAATAAAAATTTTTATCTATTTATAATGCCACAATTAGATTTATATATATAGTCTATGAATATTTTACATTTGAATGTTTATTTTTTTATAATTTATTTTTTAAGTTTATTTAATTTTTTATTATTTTTAGTTTCAAAATATTTTTTTGTTATGTTTTTTGAAATACGTTAGGATTATTTTGCTAATTATAATTTAGAAATTGATTTATTTTTTTTTACTATTTATTTATTAAATTTACATAAATTAATAAAAAAAAAATAGGATGTATTATATTTTTTACGTCTTTTAATCTTTGAAATTTTTCAATATGAATATTTTTTATATTTTTAGTATGAATTTAAAATGTTATTTTTTATTGAAGATGTAATTGTTTTAAAATTATAGTAAATTTAATATAAGTTATGTTAAATATATTTACAAGTTATATTTTAATTTTTATTTTAATAAATTTTGGATTGAATTTTTTTAATGTAAATGAAGAATAGTATATATCAATGCTTGTAATTTTATTTTTAAGTTGTATTTTTATATTAGTACATAATATTATTTTAAAAATTTTAAATACATATTTAGTACCTATAAATATATAGTTATATACTTATAATATATTAAATAATGGTTTACGTTTATAGATAAATTATTTTATATATGAATTTCCTTTATAGTTTTATTTAAATTTAATTTATTATATTTTATTACGTTTAGAATTAAATCAATATTTTTTAAAAAAAAAAAATGAATTTTTTACTAAATTATATTAGATTTATAATTTATATTTAATAAAATATTATTATTTTGAAGTTAAACGTTATTAGTTAGCAAATTTAACTATAAGACGTTTTAAAATTTATGAATAGACTTATGTATATTTTTATTCAACATATTTATATATTGAAAATTATAAATAGGAGTCACGTAATTTTTAGTTTTTTTTTGATTTAAATAGTTATAAATTTTTAATTCAAAAATTGAAAAAAAAAAATAAAATAATATCTATTGTTTTATTTTATAGTTTATTCCAATTGGAAAGTAAAACTCAACTTAAAGTAATTGAAGAATTATTTATTTTATTTAAACAAAATTATATTTTTATAGAAAAAAATAAAGCTTTATTATTAATAGGTAAAAAATTAAAATTATTAATATCTTTATTTAATATAAATAATAAAAAAAATGCGTATTTACTTCAAAAATATTTATATTATTTAATAGTTTATAATATTTCGGAAATTTAGAATTTATTATTTTTTGAAAAATTATATAAACTTAATTTAATAACTTTTTTAAATTATACTTGTAAAGATATATCTATAATAGATATATATGATATATTAGATGTAAATTTTTTAAATTAGAATAAACCAACGTCTGTATCTTTTCCTTAGTATACGTTTGATGGTAGTAATAAAATAGATAATTCGATAATTTTACCTATAACTGATGTTTATATTAGTTTTCAACTTCATTTTTTGAGAAAATTTTTAATAAGACATAAATAGACTGTTTTTGAACTTTATTATGAATTACCTCTTATTTAGGATAGTGGAGTACGTATGTATCGGATAGAAAAAATTATAGAAAATAAAAAAGAAGGTATTTTTTCTGAAGAAGATCAAAAAGCATATAAGGAATTATCACATACAAGTCGTTGTATTATTATTATAAAATTAGATGAATTTGATAATATTATAGATATTGATGGGAACGGTATTAAAAAAGAATATTAGATAAAATAGAATATAAAAGGAAATTTAATAGACGAAACAGGTATTAAATAGTTTAAAACATATATAAATAAAGAAGAAGTTTTGAGTTTTTTACGAAGATTTAATTTAAAAGGCAATTAACTTAAAAGGTAAAGTGTCTGTCTTACACACTGAAGTTATTGGTCCAAATCCAATATCGCCTATAAAAAAATTTTATTAAAGAAATGACTTTTTTACAAAATTATATTTTATTAATTTATAGTATTATTTTAATTTTAAGTTTAGGTTTTTTAATTTTTGGTTTATTTTTTCTACTTATAGAGAAAAGTCAAGATATAGAAAAATTATCTATTTATGAGTGTGGTTTTGAACCTTTTGAGGATATTCGTTTAGTTTTTGATATAAAATTTTATTTAGTTGCTATTTTATTTATCGTTTTTGATTTAGAAATTATTTTTTTATTTCCATAGGTATTAAGTTTACCTATTTTAAATTTTATAGGTATAAGTAGTATGAGTATTTTTTTTTTTTTTTTAAGTTTAATTTATATTTATGAATAGATTTTAGGTGCTTCAGATTGGTAAATATAATAGTATATATTGTATATGAATAATATAATTAAAATTAAAAATATAATTAATATAAATGAAATGTTTATTTAGATTTTATTTAATATTTTAAAAAAATATATATTTAAAATAATTAAAAATGAAAATGGTTCATAGTTTATTTATATAAATGATGACTTTTTAGTTTTTATTAATGTTTATTTAAAAAAAAATTTATTTAGTTCGTTTGATATTTTAAGTAATATGACAGCAGTAGATTGTATTTAGAAAAAATATCGTTTTGAAGTATATTATTTATATTTAAATATAACTAGTTCTTATAGATTATTTTTAGTTATTCAAAAACAAGTAACTTTATATAATCCTTATAGTTTTGGAATTAATTCATTATATAAAATTTATAAATCTGCTTTATAGTTAGAAAGAGAAATTTAGGATATGTATGGAATTTATTTTATAAATCATAAAGATTTACGTAGAATTTTAACAGATTATGGTTTTCGTGGATTTCCTTTAAGAAAAGATTTTCCTTTAACAGGTTTTTATGAATTAAAATATGATGAAATTCAAAATATTATTATTATAAATGAATTAAAATTAGTACAAAATTTTAGAATTTTTGATTTTATTAATCCTTAGTAATAGTAATGAATTTTTTAAAAAGTGAACCAATATAGTTTAATACATTAAATAAATTAAAAAATTTTACATTAAATTTTGGACCACAACATCCAGCAGCGCATGGAGTTTTACGATTAATTTTAGAATCAAATGGTGAAATAATTATAAAAGCAGATCCTCATATAGGTTTATCACATCGTGGAACAGAAAAATTAATAGAATATAAAACTTATTTACAAGCATTACCTTATTCTGATAGATTAGATTATGTATCAATGATGGCTCAAGAACATACATAGTCTGTTTTAATTGAAAAATTTTTAGGTATTTTAAATTTAATACCATTACGTGCAAAATATATACGTGTTTTATTTTTAGAAATTACTAGATTATTAAATCATTTACTAGCTGTAACAACACATGCTTTAGATGTAGGTGCTTTAACACCTTTTTTATAGGCTTTTGAAGAACGTGAAAAATCAATGGAATTTTATGAAAGAGTATCTGGAGCACGTATGCATGCAGCTTATATACGTCCCGGAGGAGTTATCTATGATTTACCTTTAAATTTATTAGAAGATATTTATTGTTTTATTTTGCAATTTCAAATACGATTAAATGAAATTGAAGAATTATTGACATTAAATCGAATATAGAAATATAGACTAGTAAATATAGGTAGTATTAATTTATTTAATGCTTTAACTTATGGTTTTAGTGGTGTTTTATTAAGAAGTACAGGTTTATGTTAGGATTTAAGAAAAAATATGTCGTATGAATTATATGATATATTACAATATAAAATTCCAATAGGAACTATAGGTGATTGTTATGATCGTTTTTTAATGCGTATTGAAGAAATGCGTCAAAGTGTTTTTATTATTTATCAATGTTTAAATAATATACCAAAAGGTGAAATAAAAATAACCGATTATAAATTTATATCTTTGTCACGTTCATTATTAAAATTTAATATGGAAACATTAATACATCATTCTAAATATTATAGTGAAGGTTTTAATATTACTAATTCATTTGATTATTTTGCAACAGAAGCGCCTAAAGGTGAATTTGGTATTTTTTTATATAATAATGATTTAAATAAACCTTATCGTTGTCATATAAAAGCACCAGGTTTTTTACATTTACAAGGACTAGAATTTATGTCTCAAGGTCATTTATTAGCAGATATAGTAACAATTATTGGAACGCAAGATATTGTTTTTGGCGAAATAGATAGATAATTTTTAAGAAAAAAAAAATAGTTCATGTTTCTATTTTCACCATTAGAACAATTTAATTTATTGTATATTAGTAATACTAATCTATTAGTATTTTCAAATTTAAATTTAGGTATTTAGTTTATTTTTTTTTTATTTATATTTTTGTTTAAATTTAGTAAAAATTTTTATTTTTATGAAAGTTTATATGATCTTATATTTAAAAGTATATATTTTTTTATTTTAGATATATTAATACAACAAACACATGGAGATGGAATTAAATATTTTCCTTTTTTTTTTAATATTTTTATATTTATATTATGTTGTAATTTTTTTGGTTTATTACCTTTTAGTTTTACAATTACAGCACATTTAAGTATTACATTTTTTTTTGCTTTAAGTTTTAATTTAGGTTTTTTTTTTTTAGGTTTATTGAAACATAAATTTTCTTTTTTTCTATTATTTGTACCACAAGGTGCTCCTAAAGGATTATTACCTTTAATAATAATAATAGAAATTGTTTCTTATTTAATAAGAACTTTTAGTTTATCTATACGATTATTTGCGAATATGATGGCAGGTCATTGTTTATTATTTATAATATCTTCATTTGTTTTTACATTAATTTATTTATATTCATAGTTTATTTTTTTTATTTTAATTATTATTTATATTTTAATTTTTTTATTAGAATTTGCTGTAGCATTTTTACAAGCATATGTATTTACTATATTATTAAGTATTTATTTAAACGATTCTTTACATCCAACTCATTAAGAATGTATTTTTTTTTTATGCTTGTAATTCAAAGGTTAGAATATTTGCTTGATAAGCGAAAAATAAAGGTTCAATTCCTTTCAAGTTTAAATTTTATTTTTTATAGTATATTTATATTTAAATATGGTTTTTTTATACTATTTAATAGGAGCTTTAACATCAAAAATGTATAGTTTTATGGGTCGTGCTTAGGAATTGGAACGTATTGAAAGTATAGATTATTCGAATATTTTTGGAAGTTCTTTATATATTGAAGTATTAAATTTAACAATAATTCGTATTTTACCAAGATTAACTACTTTTAAATATAGTGAATAGATTACAGATCAAATACGTTCTAGTTATGATTCTTTGTTAATACAAAGGATTTTAAATATTTATGAATTTACTAAAAATATTTATAAAAAAAGTACATATTTAATTATTTATTTTTTTTTATATAATTTACAAAAATTTAATTTTAATTATTTATTTTTAAATAAATTAAAATTAAATTTTTTAATAATATTTTTAATAAATGAAGATTGTGATTTTTCTTTCATAAAAAAATTAATAAATTTAAGTATTTTTAATTTTGTTTTAAATTATAAATTAATGATGGCTTTTAAATATTTATCTTTCAATTCTTTTTTTTTTGAAAAAAATTTAGATGATATGTTAAATGTTGATATTATTTAGTTGATAGGTATTAATTTACGGATGGAATATCCTTTATTAATGTTTATTTTTTTACAAAAAATAAAAAAAATGTTTATAAAAATTTATAGTATTTATAGTACACAATCAAGTTTATTCTTTTATAAATCTTATGCTTTTAATTTAAAAGAATTTTATAATTATTTAATTTTTAAAGAAGATGGATTAAATAATATTTATTTTAAAAATTTTCATAAAAATAAATTAAATAATAAAGTTAATTTTTTATATTTTATAAACTATAAATTATGTAATTTATATAATTTTCAAAATATTATTATATTATGTTTAAATTATTTTCAAATTTTACAAATTTATTTTAAAATTCGTTTTAAATTTTTATTAGAAACATTATATTATTATAATTATTTTTTTTTAAATATGAATTTAATATTTAAAAATTTAAATATTAATATTTTTCAAAATTTAAAAAAAACATTAAAAAAAACACAAGATAATTTATATTTTATATCTTATTCTATTATTTTATTTTCTATAAATTCAACAATTTAGAATTTTTCAAAAATTAAGTTTAATGATTTATTTATTTATATAGGACATCATTTTCTATTTTCTATAATGAATAATTATAAATTTATATTACCTAGTACATTTTTTTTTGAAATGGATACCTTATAGTATAATATATTTGGAAATTTAATTAGTGGTAAATTTATCTATAGCCCTATGTTACGTATTTATGAAAATTTTGATTTAATAAATTTTTCATTTTTTAATAAAATATATCTAGCTAAAAATAATAAAAATTATATTTATATAAATTTATATTTAAATTATAAAAAATATTTTAAAATTAATTTTAATTTAAGTATATTTTTAAAATCTTTCAAATATTTTTTATTAAGTTAGACATATTTCGAAATAAATTTTTTTGAAAATTATTATTATATAATTTTTTCAAATTTATTTCAAAATGCTGCATTTTTAATTAATTTTGAATTAATTAAAAATTCAAATTTTTTATAGTCTCAGAATTTATCTTTTTATAAATTAAATAATTATTTAACTTATTTATATAATTTTTAATTAAACAAAAGAATAGTTTAATAGGTAAAACCATTGTTTCCAAAATAATAATTGAAGGTTCAATTCCTTCTTCTGGCTTTATAATTGGTTTTTTAAAAAAAGAAATGAATTTTATTATAGAATTTATAATTCAATATATTATATTAATATTACCTGCATTACTTGCTGTAGCTTATGTAACTTTAATGGAAAGAAAAATATTAGGATCTATACAACGACGTCAAGGTCCAAATGCAATAGGTATTTTTGGTTTATTACAACCATTTGCTGATGCATTAAAATTATTATTAAAAGAATTTATTCAACCTTTTCAAGCTAATGAATAGTTATTTTTATTAGCGCCTATTCTTAGTTTTGGTTTAAGTTTATTAGGATAGGTTGTTCTTCCTTTATCACCAAATTATGTATTAATAGATGTTAATTTAGGTATAATTTATATTTTAAGTATATCTTCTTTAAGTGTTTATGGAATCATAATTGCGGGTTAGTCTAGTAATTCACGTTATAGTTTTTTAGGTGCATTACGATCAACAGCACAATTAATAGCTTATGAAATATCAATTGGATTTATCTTATTAACTTTAGTTTTACCTATAAATTCCTTTAATTTATTAGATTTTGTATTTTTTCAAACACGAATATAGTTAATTATACCGTATACTTTAAGTTTTATCATGTTTTTTATTAGTATGTTAGCGGAATTAAATAGACCTCCTTTTGATTTACCTGAAGCAGAAGCAGAATTAGTTTCGGGTTATAATGTTGAGTATTCAGCTGTAGGTTTTGCTTTATTTTTTATTGGTGAATATATGCATATTATTTTTTTAAGTATTTTATGTAGTATGCTTTTTTTAGGAGGTTAGCATATACCTTTCATAACAACATAGATTAATTCAAATTTTTAGTTATATTCTGAAATATGTTATTTTGTTTTTGTTTCTAAAACTGTTTTATTAATTACGGCTATAATTTAGTGTAGATCTATATTACCTAGATATAGATATGATCAATTAATGTTTTTAGGTTAGAAAATTTTTTTACCTTTAAGTATAACTTGGTTTTTTTTTGTATTCACAGTTTTATATTAGTTTGATGGTTTACCTATATTAAGTTTTTATTTAGGTTAAAATTATTTAAATGGTACTTAAAAATCAAAATAAATATTATGTTTATTCTTTACATCAACGTCATTTTCATCATTTAGTAACTTTAAGTCCATAGCCTTTATTTACAGCAATTCATGTATTTTTTTTTGTTATTAGTGTTATTTTATGTTTTCATTCATATGGTATTTTTTTTAAAATTAATAATTTTATTTATTTATCTGATGTTTCATTATTATTATAGGGTTTATTTAATTTACTTTTTGTAATTATATTATAGTTACGAGATGTAATACGTGAAGGTACATATGAAGGTATGCATACAAAAATAGTTCAAAAAAATTTAAAATTTGGTTTTTTTTTATTTATTATTACTGAAGTAATGTTTCTTTTTGGTTTCTTTTAGGCTTTTTTCCATGTTAGTTTATCACCAGCTATAGAATTAGGCTGTATTTAGCCGCCAGTTGGTATTATACCTATAAATCCTTTCAAATTACCTTTCTTAAATACATTATTATTATTACAATCTGGTATTTATATAACAATATGTCACATGTATCTAAAAATAAGTAAAATAGTTTCTGTTTTAGAATATTTTATTTATACTTTAATTTGTGGTTTAATTCCTACTTTTATTCAAATCTATGAATATATTTATGCATCTTTTACTATAGCTGATAGTGTTTATGGTTCAGTATTTTATTTATTAACAGGATTTCATGGATTTCATGTTTTTGCTGGAAGTATTTTTATATTAGTATGTTTCATTCGAACAATAATAGGTCATTTTACAAAACAACATCATGTAGGTTTTGAATGTGCTGCTTAGTATTAGCATTTTGTTGATGTTGTTTAGTTATTTTTATTTATTTGTTTATATATATAGGGTAATTAGGGTTTTGGTTTAGTGATTTAAATTGTAGCTTAATTGGTTAAGCGTTTGATTGTTAGTCAAAAGGATATCAGTTCGAATCTGATCAATGCCTTAAATAATTTTATGTTTAATATTAAAAATTTTTTTTTTTTTTTAAGATGGTAAAATAATTTATATAATTTAATTATTTTTAATATTTAAAAAATAAAATAAATTAAAAAAATATATATTTATAAATATATAATTCTAAATTTTTATGAATTGAAACATCTTAGTAATAAAATTTAAATGAAACAATAGTGAATTTATTAGTAGTGGTGAGCGAATATAAAAAAAATTATAGTTATTAAAAAAAAAATTAAAATTTTAATTTTATATAAAAGTAAAAAATAATTTTTATATTTTTTTAATGTTTATTTATTGAAGTATGAATTTAATATATAAAATTTATATAAAAAATCCATTTTTTTATAACATGATATATTATATAAATGATAGTGTAATAATTTATGTTAGTACTGTGAAGGAATTTTTGAAATTAGTTTTTTATAAAAAAATTGAAAAGAATTTAAATTTTAAAAATAGAAAAATTTTAATTTATAATAAAAATTAAAATGTACCTTTTGCATCATGGATCAACGAGTTAAAAAAATTTGCAAGCTTAAATTAAGAAATATATATCTAATATTATTTAAGCATATTGAAAAAATATAAAATTAAAGTAAATTTTTTTAAACCCGAAACCAAGTGAGCTACTTATGAAAAGGTTGAATATAAGATAAAAGTTATTGGAAGACTGAACTCGTAAATGTTGCAAAATTTTGAGAGTATTTGTGAGTAGGGGTGAAAGGCTAATCAAACTTGGAAATAGCTGGTTTTCTATGAAATTTATTTAAGTAAAGTGTATGTTTTTAAATTTTTTTTAAAGGTAAAGTTAATATTGATATATGTGGAAACTTTAAAGAGTAAAAAAGAAAAAATATAAATGAACTATTAGTGCGAAGATTAATAGTTAAAAGAGAAATAGCTCTAATTAATAGTTATAGTTTTTTAAATTTTTTTTTAGTAATTTGAATTTTTTTAAATGTTTTTTTTAATAGGAGGTGAGATTGGAAGCAGCTATCCTTTAAAAAAAGCGTAATAGCTTACTATTATAAATATTTAAAAAAAAAGAATAATTGAATTTAAAAAAAATACTAAAACTTTAATATATATTTATTATAAATTTATATATAGGTAATAGAATATTTTATATTATAATAATTTTATTTGTAAAAATAGTAAAATGTATAATTAAAAATATAAATGTTGATATGAGTAACTGTAATTAATATGAAAAATATTAAGACTGAAAATCATAATAGGGTTCTATCATAAAGATTTTCTGTAATAGGTTAAACGATCTATAAAATTTTTAAAAAAATTAAAAATTGATAAGTTTAAAATAATTAATAATTTTTTAAATTAAATTTGTGTTCTATTTAATGACATTTAATATATAAATATATATTAATATTAAAATAATTATTATTTTATATATATATTAAATTTAAAAAAAATTAAATAAATTTAAAATCGTACTAAAATTACCACAAATGGATAAATAGAGTATATTAAAGTGTTAAAAGAATAATATTGAAGGAATCCGGCAAAATGATTTCGTAACTTAGGGATATGAAATATCGAATATGATAAATATTTGGTGATATAAAGAAGTAGGGAGCGACTGTTTAATAAAAACACAGGACTCTGCAAAACAGTAATGTGAAGTATAGGGTCTGAGATCTGCCCGGTGCTGATAAGTGAAAAAATTATTTAAGTTTTACTTATTTAATTTATAAATATTAGTAAACGGCAGCTGTAACTCTGACGGTTCAAAGGTAGCGAAGTCCCCTGTCGGGTAATTTCCGACCTGCATGAATGGTATAACGACTTCCTAGCTGTCTCCAGTATTATTTTAGTGAAATTTAATTTTTTGTGCAGATGCGAAATAAAACAGCAAGACGGTAAGACCCTATGCACCTTTACTAGAGTCATTTTTTTTATTTTAAAAAATTTAAATATAGAATATTTAGTAGATGTTGATAATATTTATGTTAAGTAAATTAGGAAAATAATTTTGAAATGAAAGATTTAAATTATTTAAAATAAAATGCATGTGTATTATAAATAAACTATAAAATGATGGTTAGTTTAACTGGGGCGGTAGTCTCCTAAAAAGTAACGGAGATGTACAAAGGTATTTTTTTATATATAATTAAATATATATGTAAATATAATGGTTTATAATTTACTTAATTGTGAGATTGACGAATCAAACAAAAATAATAAGGTTGGTCATAATGATCCGGTATTTTTTTATGGATAAGGTATCGATTAACGGATAAAAGGTACGCTAGGGATAACAGGCTTATAGTTCTTGAGAGTTCATATCGACAGAATTGTTTGGCACCTCGATGTCGGCTCATCGCATCCTAGGGTTGCAGAAGATCCTAAGGGTTTGACTGTTCGTCAAGTAAAGCGATACGTGAGCTGGGTTTAGAACGTCGTGAGACAGTTCGGTCCCTATCTACTGTTTGTAAATAAATGGTTTTTTTTATGTTTAGTACGAAAGGATTGAGATAAATAGATCACTGCTTATAAATTATTATATTTTAGTAAGTTCGAAAAGGTAAATCTAAAAAAATAAACGTTGATTTTTTTCTAAATGTGAAGTTTTTTAATTGATCTATTTATTTGTAATTTATATATGAAAAATATAATTTAATATAAAAATTTTAAATATAGTAATATATTAGTTTTTTTATTATATTTTTACTTTTTTTATAAAAATGTTGTGTTATTAATTATAAAAATTAAGAAGAAAAAAAAAGTATTTTAAAATACATTATATCTTAGTAAAAAAAAATTATGAATTTTTTTAATTTAAATTTATATTTTATTTTTTCGTTTTTTCTATTTTTAGTGGGTTTTTAGGGTATTTTAATCTTACGTACAAATGTTTTAATTATATTAATGGCTATTGAAATTATTTTTTTATCTATTATTTTTAGTTATTTAGGTTTATCTTTATATTTTTTTGATTTAAGTTTACAAATCTATATTTTATTTTTATTATTATTAATAGCTACAGAATCTGCTTTAGGTTTAGCTATTTTAGTAGTTTATTATAGATTTCGTGGTGTAATTGACTTAAATGCTATAAATAATTTAAAAGGGTAATTTTATGTTATTAGGTTTAATTTTCATACCTTTTATTAATTTTATTTTTATATTATAGTTTGGTAAATATTTTGCTTTTTATGGAAGTACTCTTTTTTTAATTATTTTTAATTTATTAAAAATATTTTTTGTTTTAGTATATTTTATTGATTTAATTTTTTATAATAAAGTTTTTGTTTATTATATAGATTTTTTTAATATTTGTTTTTTAAATTTTACAAGTATAAATTTTTATTTTTATTTTGATTTTTTAACATTAAGTATGATGTTATTAATAAGCATAGTTTCTTTTTTAGTTCAATGTTATTCTTTTTCGTATATGCGATATGATCCACAAATATTTCGTTTTTTAGCTTTTTTGAATTTATTTACATTTTGTATGTATTTATTAATTTCCAGTGGAAATTTAATTCAATTTTTTTTCGGATAGGAAAGTGTAGGTTTATGTTCATATTTATTAATAAATTTTTAGTTTACACGTATTAATGCAAATAAATCTGCAATGAAAGCTATGTTAGTTAATAAAATAGGAGATTGTGCTTTATTAATAAGTATTTGTTTAATTTAGTTATATTTTAGAACATTTGATTTTTTAATTTTATCTCAATTAATTTATTTATATAAATTTATCAATTTAACTTGTTTTTTATATAATTTCAATTATTTATATTTAATTTGTTTTTTTTTTCTTATAGCTGTGATAGGTAAATCTGCACAAATAGGTTTACATACTTAGTTACCAGATGCAATGGAAGGACCTACACCTGTATCTGCATTAATACATGCTGCAACAATGGTAACTGCTGGTGTTTTTTTAATTATTCGTTTAAATATTTCTTTTGAAGAAATATCTGAAATATTAATAATTATGGCTTTTATAGGAAGTTTAACAGCTTTATTTGGATCATTTACAGCAATTTTTCAATATGATATAAAAAAAATAATAGCTTATTCAACATGTAGTCAATTAGGTTATATGATTGTTGCATGTAGTTTTTCATCTTATAATCTTGCTTTATTTCATTTAATGAATCATGGATTTTTTAAAGCACTATTATTTTTAAGTGCAGGTGTTATAATACATAATGTAAATCATGAACAAGATTTAAGAAAATTAGGGGGTTTATTTTATTTTTTACCTTTAACATATATAAGTTTTTTATTTGGATCTTATGCTTTAATGGGTTTACCTTATTTTTCTGGTTTTTATTCAAAAGATAGTATTTTAGAATTAGTTTTTAATTATCCTTATTTTTTTTCTTTTTTTATATAGTGTATTTTAATTTTAGCTGCTTGTTGTACGGTTATTTATTCTTAGCGTTTAATTTATTATATATTTTTTGCTGAACCTCAAAACTCATTTAGTGTTTATCGTACAATTAAAGAAGGATCTATCATAATGTTAATTGTTTTAATTATTTTAAATTTTTTTACAATTTTTAGTGGTTTTTTTTTTAAAAATTTTTTTTTATATTTTAGTCCATTAAATTATTCTGCTTTATTTTATTTAAAAATAAGTACTTTTGATTTTTTATAGTCATATGAATTTCAATATTATCTTTATAAATAGATAGCTTTTTTCATGAGTTGTTTTTGTATTTTATTTAGTTTTTTAATTTATTAGATGCAAAATTTTTTTCTTAAAATATTTTTAAAAAAAAAACAAAATAGAGTAAAAAAATTTAGTATATTTTAGTTTAGGTTTTTTAATTTAAAATAGATGTTTGATTTAATTTATAATAGAATTTTTATCAATTATATTTTAAATTTAAGTTATTTTGTATTTTATAAAAAAATTGAAAAAAATTTTTTAGAATATTTTAATTTAATTTTTAAATATATTTTATATTATATTAATGTTTTTTATAATTTTATTTATAATGGTAGTATTTAGTTTTTAATTATTTTATTATTAAGTATTTTTTTTATTATAATTAATATTTTTTATTTAAATTTATTTTTAATTTTATTCAATTTTGATATTTTAGTTTTTTAGTTTTTATATAGTGTTATTTTCATATTGTTTTAAAAAAAATAATTTAAATTATTTGCTAAATTAAAATCTTTCGTCTAATAGGTTAGGACATTACATTCTCAATGTAGAGATATGAGTTCAATTCTCATAAGGTTTATATTGAAAAATAAATAAACAGTGTAGTTTAAAAGGTAAAATGCTAGCTTGTCGAGCTATGTGATGTGAGTTCAAATCTCATTACTTCCGTTAAAATTTATTTATGATACTATTTTATACACAAATATGCGTTTTATAAAAAAAAATTTTTTAATAATGTTCATGTATAATTTTTTTATAAGTTATCCAGCTCCGGTCAATTTTAGTTATTTTTAGAATTTTGGTATTTATTCTTTTATTTGTTTAGTTATTCAAGTTTTAACAGGTATTTTTTTAGCTATGCATTATGTTGCAGATCAACAAATAGCTTTCTTAAGTGTTGAACATATTATGCGTGATGTTTCTTATGGTTAGTTATTACGTTATATTCATGCAAATGGAGCTTCAATGTTTTTTATTGTTGTTTATATTCATTTATTAAGAGGTTTATATTTTTTTTCTTTCTTAAAACCTAGAGCAATTATATAGAATATAGGTGTTTGTATATTTTTATTAATGATTATTACAGCATTTTTAGGTTATGTTTTACCATAGGGACAAATGAGTTTTCAGGCTGCAACAGTTATCACAAATTTTTTATCTGTTATACCTAAAGTAGGTAATTTATTAACTATTTAGTTATAGGGTGGTTATTCTGTAAATAATGCAACATTAAATAGATTTTTTAGTTTACATTATTTGTTACCTTTTATTATTATTGCATTAGTTATTTTACATTTTTTATTTTCACATGAAGCAGGTTCTAATAATCCATTAGGTATAGAATTTAAATATATAGATCATATAACAATGTATCCTTATTATATTCTAAAAGATATTTATGGTTTAATTTTATTTTTTATATTTTTTATTTTTATTGTTTGTTTTTTTCCTAATGCTTTAGGTCATACAGATAATTATATTTTTGCAAATTCAATGGTAACTCCTTTACATATTGTACCTGAATAGTATTTTTTACCTTTTTATACAATCTTAAGATCTATACCTGATAAATTATTTGGTGTACTTTTTATGATTAGTGCTATTTTAATTTTATTTTGTTTATCATTATATAATTTTATTGAAGTTCGTAATTTAAACTTTAAACCTTTAACAAGAATAAATTTTTAGATTTTTGTAAGTTGTTGTTTTTTATTAGGTTAGATAGGTGGGAAACCTGCAATCTTTCCTTTTATTCAAATAGGTCAAATTGTAACGTTTTATTATTTTTTTTATTTTCTAATATTATTTCCATTTTTTAATAAATGTGAACAATATTTTTAGTTAAATTAAAAAAAAAAATTATAATACAAACGTAGCCAAGTGGTAAGGCAATGTACTTTGACTGCATGAGCAAAGGTTCGATTCCTTTCGTTTGTTTTTTATAAATAATAAAGGTATTTTAAAGTGAGATGGCTGAGTGGTTAAAAGCGATAAATTGTAAATTTATTCTTTAATAAAGTACGTGGGTTCAAATCCTACTCTCACTAATTTAAATTTAATTTTTTTGTAGTTTAAAGGTAGAACAATGACCTTCTAAGTCATATATATTGGTTCAATTCCAATCAAAGGTTATTTGATTTTAATTTATTAATTATAATATTAAATCTAATTTTTTATTTTTTAAAAATTGTTTTAAGCAAAATTTAGTTTAATTTTAATTATATTAAAATTTTGTTGTAATTAATAAATATCTTTTGTAATTTAAAAGGTAAAATGAAGATTTGCGGAATCTTATATGAAGGTTCAAGTCCTTCCAAAGGCTAAAAATTTTTTTTTTATTAAAAAATTTTTTTATTATCATTTTTTATTTTGGGATTTTTTTTATTAAAAATAATAAAAATTTTATCTTGGGATTTTTTATTAAAAACAAAAATTTTTGTGTCTAAAAATTTCGTTTTATGTTTATAATTTATATATATATATTAATAACTAGTATAATTTTAAATATAACGAATATTAAATGTTTACGTGGTGTCAGTTTAATAGGGGTTTTATTATGTTTGGTATATAATTCATATTTGTTAATAACTTATTTAAGTTATAATTTTTATTTTGATAGTTTATTTTTTATTTTTAAAATAGAAAATATAAGTTTTTTCAATTTTTTTTATATTATGTATGATGGAATATCTTTAATTTTAATTTTTTTAACATTAATTTTATATTTAGTATCTATAATTGCAAGTTAGAATATTATTATTTTTAATATTTTATTGTTTTTATTAAATTTTGTTATTTTATTAGTAATATTATGTTTTTTAATTTATGATTTATTTATACTTTATATTTTATTTGAAGCTTTATTAATACCTATGTTTTTAATAATTATTTTATATGGCTCACGTGAAAGAAAAATTATAGCTGCTTATAAATTTTTTTTATATACATTTTTAGGTTCGATTAGTTTTTTTATTTATATTTTTGATTTATGGATTAATTATAAAACATTAAATTTATAGTATTTAATTTTTTATACTTCTGAATATTTTTTTTTGTATAATAAATTATTTTAGTTTTTATTATTTCTAACATTTGCTATTAAAGTTCCTTCATATCCATTACATAGTTAGTCACCTGAAGCACATACAGAAGCACCAACAGTAGGTTCAATAATATTGGCAGGTATTTTATTAAAATTAGGTCCTTATGGTTTATAGCGATTTATTAATGTTTTATTTTTAGCAGGAGCTCTTTATTAGCGTCCTTTTATTTATATAATATGTTTAATGAGTTTATATTATACAAGTATAATAGCAATACGTCAAATTGATTTAAAAAAAATAATAGCTTATTCTTCGATAAGTCATATGGCTTTAGTTATTATGGGTTTATATAGTTTTACTATTGAAGGAATTTTAGGTTCATTTTATTTAATATTAAGTCATGGTTTTGTCTCTGGTGGTTTATTTTATATAATAGGTTGTTTATATGATAGGTATAAAACAAGAATTATATTATATTATGGTGGTTTAGCACAAATAAATCCAAAATTGAGTTTTTTTCGTTTTTTATTTATCTTAGGTAATATTAGTTTTCCTTTTACATCAAATTTTTTAGCTGAATTATTAATTTTAATAGGTTTAATACAAGTTAATTTTTATTTAGTAATTATAATAAGTTTTAGTTCTTTATTTATTTTAAGTTATAATTTATTATTTTTTACTAAAATTTTTTTTGGTTTATTTATAAATTTTAATAAAAATATTATAAAAAATAATATAATTATTGATTTAATAACGTATAAAGAAATAATAACTTGTTTTATTTTATTATTTCCTATTTTTTAGTAGGGTATTTTTTCGGATTTTTTATATAAATTACATATAAAAAGTATTATTTTTTTTTTATATAATAATATTTTTTTATCAAATTATTTTTTACATATTTAGGATTTATCAATTATATTTAAACTACATTATTTTATTTAAAAATGAATATTAATTTTAATTTACCAAATTTAAATATTTTTAATTAGCATTTGCCTACAATAGGAGACGTTGGAATTTAGTTTTATATTTTTTTTATATAGTTGTTAAAAAGTTTATTATATATCTAGTGTTAGATTTTAAGTTTAATAATTTAGATTTTTGGTTATCCTTTACACGAAACAGCAGATGGATTATATAACATATTTTATTATTTAATAACTTTATTTTGTTTGACTATTAAGTCTTTATTTAATATATAGATTTATGTCCCATTTAATACATATATTTATTTCCCAATATTAAAAATTCTAAAAAGATTAGGACGTGTTTATACTGTTTTTTTTTATTTATTTTGTAAAGGTCTAGCTATATTAGGTCAAGGTTAGGTAGCTTTATAGTATCAGATGATTCATCATTAGATTGTTTAGGGTTAGCCTACTCTATTTCAAGATAATCCTGTTGTACCTTCGGCTTATGGTTTTTGGGGTATACCTTATATAAATTTTTTAATGATTTTATGTATCTGTCATACTGTATTTTTTTGTTTAATTTCAGCTTAGATTTATTTTAGAATAGATCGTTTTTCTATGCTTTATTTTGAAAAACAAAAAATTTCAACAAGATTAAGTACATATGCTGATTTTTTTTGTTTTTAGACTGTTTTTTAGTTTTTAATAAATTATGGATTATATAAATTTAATATTCATTATCCTTTTATAGGTTTTATTTTGTATATAATTTTAGGTCATATTATGCTTTCATATTTTATAATTCAATTATAGGGTATTTATGGATTTTTAGGTATATATGTGGAACCTGAAGAAAATTTAAGTAAAAGAGCATTAAAAAAACTTAAAGAAGAAGAGCAAATATTCGATTCTGAGTTTATTGAAAGAAATAATGGTGAATAGATGTTTTAGTAGTTTATTTTATTTTTTTGTTTTTAGGTTATAGGTACATTGTTTATATTTTTATAGTAGTATATTGAAATGATTTTACCAAAAGTAACTGTTATATAGTCAGCTAAGGTTTAGAATTTTCGAATACCTCATGAAAAATAGGTAAAATATGGTTATGGTATGTGTACAGATAGTTAGACTATATTATAGAATGGAAGATAGTTAGTATAGGTAATGGATGCAAAATAGCATCATAGTATAGTAGTTAGTGAATTTTTAGCAACTTGTGCTATAATACCTTATTGTCTTTTAGTTATGACTGAAGTTTATAAAAATAATTATGAAGATGATGAAGAGGATGAGGATGATGAAGAGGAGAAGTAGCAGAAAGCGATGGAGATGGAGTGGGAGAGACGACGTAATAAGAGCCGTGATAGAAGAGGTAGACGACGTTATAATAGATAGGTATAATAAATAGTAATAATAGGCTCCTACAATATAAATTTAATAAAGGAGTTGAATAAAAGGTGAGTTCGCTGGTTTCATAAACCAGAAGTAGAGGTTCAATTCCTCTCTCCTGTATAATAATTTAGTTTTTATTTTGATAAATAAAGTATAAGTCATATCGTAATAATTTTTAGTATGCGGATAGCATAATAAGGCTTATTGCGATAATTTGCAAAATTAGATGTATGAGTTCAAGTCTCATTCCGAGCTTTAATATTGTAAGGCTTGTAGTTTAAATAGGTAAAATATTTGTTTTGCATATAAGAGTTAGGAGTTCAATTCTCCTCAAGTCCATATTTATGTATTTTTTAGTGTGTATACATTAAACTATAGATAAAAGTATAATTTTTAATTATACTTTTATCTATAGTTTAATGGTTTAAAACACACCGCTCATAATGGTTGTAATATAGGTTCAAATCCTATTAGAGTTATATTTAAAAAAATATTATACAATAAAATTATATAATTATGTAAAAAAATTATTGTATGTGTTGAATTATAAATTTTTATTCGACTCCGTTAAGTATATTTTTTTTATTATATATTTAACGGAGTCGAATAAAGGTTAATTCAACAGGTTCATGCCCTGGAAATAGTGGTTCAATTCCATTCTCCGTGATGTAAATAATTTTCGTAAATTTTGTAAGTAAAATTAGTGGATTTATATTAAATTTTATAAGTTTATTTTAATTATTTAAATGTTATTTAAAAATCAAAATAAATATTATGTTTATTCTTTACATCAACGTCATTTTCATCATTTAGTAACTTTAAGTTCATAGCCTTTATTTATAGCAATTCATGTATTTTTTTTTATTATTAGTATTAGTTCTTGTGGTACTCTTATGATTTCTTTTTATTAGTATGAATTATTATTATTATATATAAGTATAACTTATAAAAAATTTTTTAATAAATGGAATGAAAGTATTTATAAAAATAAAATTAAAAATAATATATTTTTTTTATTTTTGAAAAAATGTGTCTATATTTTATGTATTCTATATTTTTGTTATAAATTATATAATTTACGTATACATGTGGATACACTAATAAGTGTACTGAAAAATTTTTCCAATTTTGAAAATATAACAGAATCTCTAAGTTCTATACAATACTTATCAACGCAAGAAACGCGTTATAATGGTAAGAATTTTCAAAGATTTAAGGAAGACTATCGAGAATTTCGCAAAATTGCGAAAGAGACTCGGATTTTAGATATAGTCTAGAGTAGGCCTTATCTTAATCAATCTATGTATGTTGGTTATATTATAACTAGTGCAGGTTTAGTTGGAACTTTGGGTTGTGTTAGTCGTTAGGATGTTATTCATACAAATTGTGTGAATATCATGGTTCAAAACCCGTTATTATATGATCGATATATTATTAATTTTCTTGAAGGGGGGGTAGAAAATTATTATAAGATTCCTAAATTTGTTTTACAACCTTTATTAGCACAAGGTGGTTTAACAAATTTAGATTTTATAATTTTAGGTGGAACAGTAAGTTTACTTACTGTTGGTGGTATAATACTTATAGTAAATAATTATAAGTATTAGACTACACCTAACCCAATGGATGTTAAAAAAACGGTAGAACTTAGAAAAGAATTAAAAAAGAAGGATTTCGAAGAGGAACAAGAGCGGCGTCGTTAGTCAAACGATGATGAACAAGATCCATTTTGATGTTATTTTTTATTTTTAACGTAAATGTCTACCAATTTTACCAAATAGTTATTAAATAAAAAAAAAAATAAAAAAACTATTTGGTGGAATTGGTAGACACGCTAGATTTAAAATTTAGTTTTCTTTGAAAGTATTGGTTCAACTCCAATAATAGGTAAATAAATAATATATTTAAAAAATAGCAATATAAAAAAAAATTATGGGATAGCTCAATGGTTAGAGTATGAGCTTGAAAAGCTTAAGATAACAGTTCAATCCTGTTTCCCCCTAGGGCATTCTGTGATGTAGCTTAATGGTAAAGCAACGGTCTTTTAAACCGTTGATCAGGGTTCAATTCCCTGCATCTCTATAAAAATTAGGATAATTGAAGTAATGTTTCTTCAAAGTATTGCTTATGGTTATTGTTCTAATTTTTATAGACTTTTTTCAGCCCGATGGTAAGTATATTATTAGGTGTTATTAATTTTTATTTGTTTACAGATTTAAGTTATTATTATATTTTTTCTTATGTTATTAAATTTATTAAATAAATTCATTAAATATTTTATATTATGTATTAAAACTTTACATTTGCGTTCGGTAGTTTTCAAATTGTAGTGCACTCGATGGTTCTTTTCAACAAATCATAAAGATATTGGTATTTTATATTTATAGTTCGGTTTAATTGCAGGTTTAGTGGGTACATTTTTTTCAATTTTAATTAGAATTGAATTAGCTGTACCAGGAACAGCAATTGTTTTAGGTAATTATCAATATTATAATGTTATTATAACAGCTCATGCGTTAATTATGATTTTTTTTATGGTAATGCCTGTATTAATTGGAGCTTTTGGAAATTATTTTATACCTTTAATGATAGGTGCTCCTGATATGGCTTTTCCACGATTAAATAATTTAAGTTTTTAGTTATTACCTTTTTCATTTTTATTATTATTTTTTTCAACACAAGTTGAAGGTGGTGCAGGAACAGGATAGACTTTATATCCACCTTTAAGTAGTATACAAGCACATTCTGGTCCAGCAGTTGATTTAGCTATTTTTAGTTTACATATTTCTGGTTTATCTTCATTATTAGGTGCTATTAATTTTATATGTACCATATTAAATATGAAAGATCAGCATTTATCTATGTATGATTTACCTTTATATGTTTAGAGTATTTTAATTACAGCTTTTTTATTATTATTATCGTTACCTGTATTAGCAAGTGCTATTACAATGTTATTAACTGATCGAAATTTTAATACAACGTTTTTTGATCCTGCGGGTGGTGGTGATCCTATATTATATCAACATCTTTTTTAGTTTTTTGGACATCCTGAAGTTTATATTTTAATTTTACCTGCATTTGGAATAATAAGTCAAGTATTAGAAAGTGTAGCAAATAAAAGAATATTTGGTCGTTTAGGTATGATTTATGCTATGGTTTCTATAGGTGTATTAGGTTTTATTGTATAGGCTCATCATATGTATACTGTAGGAATGGATGTAGATACTAGAGCATATTTTACAGCTGCTACAATGATTATTGCTGTACCAACCGGTATTAAAGTTTTTAGTTAGTTGGCTACATTATAGGGTGGTAAAATTGAATATAGTACAGAAGCTTTATTTGCTTTTGGTTTTTTATTATTATTTACAATAGGTGGTTTAACAGGAATAATATTAGCAAATGCAGGTATTGATATAGCTTTTCATGATACTTATTATGTTGTAGCGCATTTTCATTATGTATTATCAATGGGAGCTGTTTTTGGTTTATTTGCTGGATTTTATTATTAGTTTGAATTATTATTTGGTTTTAAATATATTATTTCATTAAGTAGATTACATTTTTAGTTAACTTTTATTGGAGTTAATTTAACGTTTTTTCCTATGCATTTTTTAGGTTTAAATGGTATGCCTCGTAGAATACCGGATTATCCAGATATTTATTAGGGTTAGAATTTATTAATAAGTTTTGGTTCTTTTGTATCTTTATTTGGTGTTTTTGTATTTTTATTTATGTTTTTTTGTAGTTATTTAAAAGCATATCATTATGGTATTTATAAATATATAAGATATTTTTTTCAATTTATACGTATACCACAAAGATATAGTGATAAATTAAAAAATATAATTTTAAAACCTTATATTTTTATAAAAAAAAAATAGCTTTTTATACGAAAATAGTAGTAATAATGAATTTAAATAAAAGAAAATAAAACAAAATAAAGAATTGTGTTTTAAATTTTAAATTTTTATTTAAAATTTCTATAAAAAGTGAGTTTGATTCTGGCTCAAAATGAACGCTAGTAATATGCTTAACACATGCAAATTGAATGAAATTATTATTTTAATTTCATGGTGTACGGGTGAGTATTTAAAATAAATTAAAATAAAGATTTTTTGTAATTATTAATTAAAAATATAAAAGTATTAATAAAATATCAAAAATAAAAAAAAAAAAAAATAATTATGTCTTTATTTGAGTATTTTTTAGTTTTAGATAGTTGGTAAGGTAAAAGCTTACACAAGTCAAAAATGCTTAGTTGATTTTAGCGAATGATCAATCACATCGGAGTTGAAATAAGATCCGAACTTATTTTAAGGCAGCAGTGTGGAATATTGGACAATAAATGTAAATTTGATCCAGCAATATTATGTGTATGAAGGACGGTAATATTTTGTAAAATAAGTAAATTTCGTAAAAAATAAGTTTAAAATTTTTTAAAAAGAAATCCCGGCTAACCTCGTGCCAGCAGCCGCGGTAAAACGGGGGGGGTAGGCGTTATTTATCTTGACTGGGCGTAAAGGGTATGTAGATGGTTTTTTAAATTTTAAATAAATCTTAGTATTTAAATGAATTTAATGTTTAAATTAAAAAACTTTGAATTTTGTAAAAGATTTTAGTACTTTTAAAGTAGAGGTGACATCCGGAGATATTAAAGGGACTATCATTGTGAAAACATAAATCGAATATAAAATTGACATTGAGATACTACAGTATGGGGTTCAAATAGAATTAGAGACTCTAGTAGTCCATACTATCAACGATGAATGTTTATTTATGGAATATTTTATTTCATTTTTAAAGTTAACGCGTAAGCATTCCGCCTGATTAGTACGGTCGCAAGACTGAAAATCAAAGAAATTGGCTGAAATTTGTTCAAGCGGTGGACCATGTTGTTTAATTCGAAATAACGCGCAAAATCTTACCATCAATAGGCAAGAAAAATAATTAAATATATAAATTTAATTCATATATTATATTTATATATGATATTTTTTTGTACAGGTACTGCATGGCTGTCGTCAGCTCGTGTTGTGAGATGTTTGGTTAATTCCTTTAACGAGCGTAATTCTTGTTATTATTTGTTAAATTTTTAATTATTTTTTTCTGGAAGTGGATTATTTTTATCTAATATATTAAAATTTTTTTTTTTTTAACTATTTTAAAATTTAGTTAATACCTAAATTAATTTAAAATTTAAATTAAATTAAGTTAAATATTAATTTTATATAAATATTAATTAATATTTATATAAAATTAATATTTTTATAATAGACTTTTAAATACCAAAAATAATTTTATAATTAATATTAAAAAATATATTATAATATAATTATGTTATTTAGTAATATATTATTAACATATATTTTTTATTATTAATTATTCTATAAAAAATATTTAAAAATTTTTTTTAATAAGAAAGTATACTAACTGTATAAGGAAGGTAGGAAGGATGTCAAGTCTGTATGGTCTTAATAAGATGGGCTACAAACGTGGTACAAAGGTTATTACAAAATGTTATTAAAATTTAAATTTTTATAAATCATTTAAAAATAATCATAGTTCGAATTGTCTTCTGGAACTTGGAGGCATGAAGGAGGAATCGCTAGTAATCGTAAATTAGCATGTTACGGTGAATTAGTTCTCAAATTTAGTACAGACCGCCCGTCACGCCATGAAAGTAATTTTTGTGGAAGTAAAATTTTTTAATAATTATTGGTTAATTATTAGTTATAAAGCCAAGAATTATGATTGGGGCGAAGTCGTAACAAGGTAAGGTTAGAGGAATCTGGTCTTGGATAAAAGGGCTTTTAATCTATATATTAAATTTTCCAAGAAAGATATGGCGGAATTTGGTAGACGCGGTAGATTTAGGATCTAATTTTTATGTTTAATAAAAGTATTGGTTCAAGTCCAATTATCTCTAAAATGTTTAATTTTATGTTATTAAAAATAAATTTATATAAATTGTAGTTTAATTGGTAAAATGTTTCGCTTCGAACGAAAAGTTTCATGTCCAAATCATAGCAAGATTAAATTTAAAAAAAATTTAATATGTTTCTAGAATTTATATATATATTAATAATAATAATGGCTTTATTAGTTGTATCTTCTTATAATCCTATACATTCTTTATTTTTCTTAATTTTAGTTTTTATATTTAGTTCATTTGTTTTTTTTTTTTGTCAATTAGAATTTTTTGCTTTAATTTTTCTAATTATTTATATAGGGGCTATTTTAGTGTTATTTTTATTTGTTATTATGATGTTAAATTTAAAATAGTTAGAATTTAAAATTTTTATTTTTAGTTATGTTAGTATAGCTATTTGTATTTTTTTTAGTATTTGTTTAGAATTAATTTTTTTTAAATTATTTAGTTTAAATTTTGATAAAATTTATTAGTATTATAATTTTTTTATAATAACAAAAAATTTTGATTTTTTTTTCATGTTAAAATATATTGATTATAATATTTTTATAATTAATTATATGACAACAGCACATTTTATAGGTTTATATTTATATACGTATTATAGTTTATTATTTATTATTTGTGGTTTAATTTTATTTTTTATAACAATGGGTATAATTTTATTGACTTATGTTTCTTATTAGGATTTAAGTAATAAAAATTTTTTTAAATATTTTCAAAAAAATACGTTACAATATTATGTAACTTATGGTACTCGTATAAAAAAAACTTAAATAAATTTTTATGTTTTTTAAATTTAATTTATTATCATCAATAGGTTTTCAAACTCCAGCTACAACAGTAATGGAAGCAATTGTAGATATGCATCACTATGTATTTTTTTATTTAATTTTGGTTTTTGTATTTGTAATTTATATGTATGGACACATTTTATTTACCTATTTTTTTATACCTACATATTTATATGATATTTCTTTTAAACTTAATAATGATTCTTTTATTTTTTTTAAATTTATAAGATTATTTATTTTTTTATTTTTAAATTTTGATTTTTTTTCTTCGTATATTTGTTATTTTACAAATTTACAAACTGTTCGTATTGTATTGCGTTATTAGGTATAGGATGATATACGAGCACGTTTTTAGCCTACTGAATTTCCGTATCGTTAGTTTCCTGAAATAAGTGATATTATATATGTTAGTGAAGTTATTTTTGTAGAAAATTTTAATGATAATAATGAATATAATAATATTTCATTAGAATTAGCAGATTTTTAGAGAATTGAATTAACAGAAATAAATCCTCAAAATAATGTAGTTTTTTAGACTTATCAAAATATACCTCATGTTTTTCAAACTTTTGCTTTACGACGTCATAAAGCAATTTTACATACTCGTTTAATAAATCATAATTCTAATTTAGAACTTATTTAGACTTTAATTCCAAGTTTTTTTCTATTTTTAATAGCTTTACCATCTTTTGCATTATTATATGAATTTGATGAAATTTTAGCTGCAGCTATTACATTTAAAGTGATAGGATATCAATAGTTTTAGACTTATGAAATGTTTGAATTATATGTTAATAAAGAAAAAGTAACTGATTTACATGAATTTGTATAGTAGTTAAAAAATTAGGAACATTTAAATATAATTTCTGATGAAGAAATATTAACTCATTTTGCAGAAATTGATTAGGAAAATAAAATAGAATATTTAGAAACATTAAATAATGTAGAAGAAATAAGTTTTTACAATATAAAAGGATTTCCGAAAAAACAAAAAGAAAAATTAATTATGCAAGATCATATAATTCGTAAAAATTATAATAAATATTTAAAACGTTTATATAAAAAAAGTTAGAAACATAAAGATTAGGAATTTATTTTCAGTGATGAATTAAATTCTTTTTCAACTAATTCAAATAAGGAACGTAATTCTTTTTATTATGGTCTTTTAGGTATGTCTAGAATTTATGATACAATGAGTTTTATCAAACTTTTAGATTCACGTGAAATTCCAGCAAAATATACTATTGAACAAGCATATAAAAATATAATTTCAGTAGCATTAACAAATACTAATGTAAAAATTAAAAGTAATAAATTTGTACAATATATGTATAATTTAAAAAGATTATCTCGTATACGTTTTCAATAGAAATATTTATTAGATGAATTATTAGATAGATTTTGTGTTGATTTAACAATTTTAAAAAATATTAAACCTAAAGTAGAATAGGTAAATAATACTTTTGATAGTGTTATGATTTTAGAAGAAAATTTACAAAAAGGTGAAAAACGTTTATTAGAAGTAGATAATCCTTTAGTATTACCTTTTAATTATGTTATTCAAGCTATAATTACTGCAGGTGATGTATTACATAGTTAGGCTGTACCAGCATTTGGTATTAAAGTTGATGCGGTTCCAGGTAGATTAAATCAAGTGCAATTTTTAATTATTCGTCCAGGTACTTTTTATGGTCAATGTTCTGAACTTTGTGGAGTTAATCATGGTTTCATGCCTATAGTTATTAAAGTTCCTTTTAGTCATTTATATATGGATAATTTATTAAATTTAAAATTATGATATTTTTTTTATTAAGTGCAGAAATATTTTTTATATTTTTTATAATTTATTTATTCTTATATTTTTTAATTATTTTATTTAAAATGTTAAATCAAAAAAATTTTAATAAATATAATGTTTTTTTATTTTTTAAAATACTTTGTTTTTTAAGTTTTATAAGTTTTTTTTAGTTAAAAATAAATAATCCTGTTACTTTATAGTTTTTTTTTGATTTATTTTTTTATAGTACTAATTTAATGGTTTTTATTCAAAGTACATTTAGTGTTTTATTTATAATTTTTTTTTTATTTTTTAGTAAAATAGAAAAGGATTATTTATATTTTTTTGAAATTTTATTTTTAATTTTAAATATTTTTTTTTTAAGTAATCTAATTTTTATTGTAAATGATTTTTTTTTTTCTTTTATTCTATTCGAAGGAATTTCTTTAAGTATTTATATTTTATCCATGATAAGTTTATCAAGTTTAAAAACTGCGGAAGCAGGTTTAAAATATTTTTTATATGGTGTATTTGTTTCAATTTTTTTATTAATTAGTATTTTAGGTTTATATTATTTATATGGTACAGTTATAATATCTAAAATTATATTATTTCAAGAACAAGATTTTTTTAATAATTTTATTTTTAATATGTATATTAATAAATATATATATTTTATTAGTATATTTTTTTTTTTTTGTTGTTTATTATTTAAAATAGGTATTGTACCTTTTCATTTATAGGTTATTGATATGTATAGTAGTATTATTTTTAGTATTTTTTTTTTTTTTATGATTATAACAAAATTTTTATCCTGTGTATTATTATTTAAAAGTGTTTTTATTTAGTTTAAGTTTAATAATTTTTATTATTTTATATTTTTCTTTTTTTGTGGTTTTAGTTCAATAATAATAAGTAGTTTTGGAGTTTTATATGAAATAAATATACGTCGTATTTTAGCTTAGAGTTCAATAAATCATATGGGTTTTTTATGTTTATTATGTTTATCTGGTTCTGTTTTAAATATAATAAGTTATCTTTTTTATTTATATATATATTTATGTATATTAATATTTTTTTTTATAGGTTAGTTTTTTATAAAACAAGAAAATATTTATTTTGAAACTTTATTTGATTTAAGTTATATTTTTAAAATTTCAAAAATATTAGGTTTTTTTTTTTGTTTTATTTTCTTTATGATGGCAGGTTTACCACCGTTTTTAGGTTTTTAGATAAAATGGGTAGTGTTTTAGAGTTTTAGTTTACAGTTTAATTTTTTTTTTTATTTAAAATTTATTTTATTATTTTTATTATTATTATTTAATATTATTAATATTTATATTTATTTACGTTTTATTATGTTTTTGTTTAGTGATACTTTTGGTTTTTTATTTTTAAAAAATAAATTTTTAATTTTATTTAATTTTTTATTTTTATTTAATTATATTAGTTTATAGTTTTGTAAATTTCTTTTTAATTATATTTTTCAGTATATTTTTAATATGTTAATTTATAGTAATTTTATTCTTTGATTTTTTATATAAAATAATTTTTTTGAAAAAAATATATTATTTGTAAAATGAATTGTTTATGTTTAGACTAATGATTAAATTTAATGAGTATTTATTTAATTTTTAGAAAATTAAAAACATATAAAAATATTTATATATTATATATTATTAATGAAAAACGAGTTGTTTTAAAAAAATTAGGACAAATTAGTTATTTTATACAAGATTTTTCATTATTTTTTTTACATATTAATTTATTTTTATTTTATAAATTATTAAATAATGGTTGTTTTATTAGTGAATATTTTTTTTTATTTTTACAAAAACTTATAAATTAAAAATGATAAATAAAATTTTATTCAAAATAAAGAAAAATATTATTTCATATAAATTATTACCTTAGTGTCTAGTTAGTGTACCTTTTTATTATAATTTAAATAAAACTAAATTTATAATTTGTTTTACTTTAGTTGATGGTTTTTTTGATTTATATATCATAGGTCAAATAAAAAAAATAACATTACAAAATATTATTTTTTTTAAAACATTCGAAAAATTATGGTATTGTTTTAAATAGACAATACCTTTTTTATTAATTTTTAATTATGTTTAATACAAAAATAAAAAATGAAAATTTAATTAAAGGTTTAAGTAAACAATTAAGAAAAAGATCACCTTTTCCAAGATATCAAAAATAGATATATATAGATGAACATTTAGATACAATTTTTTGTTTTTTTTTTGAAGAAAATGCTGATTAGATGTTTTTTAACTATAAAACGAAAAAACCATTTTCGTTTATTTTACAAAAAAAAAAAAAAGAATACTTAGATGATAAAGTTAAATTAGAACGAACAGTAAAAAATAATTTAATTATATTTACATTAACACGATTACAATTATTTAATTTAATAAGTTATATAGGACATACAAAAAAAAAATAGCGTTTGAATTTTTTATCTTATTTATATGGGATTCGAAATGATTTAATTATATTAAATTAGGATTTTAGTTTATTATTATATAAAAGAAGTTTACGTTTCTTTTATGAAGTTTTGTTTTTTTATGCTCGAGGATTTTTTTCAACCAATTTTGTCAATCAAGGTTTCTATGGTTTTGCCGAATATTTATTAAAATTAGTAAATCATGCATATTTTGATGGTTTATATGTAGGAGGTGTTGTATCAAATTATTAGAATATTCAAAGAATAAAAAAACGTTATTTTTTTGAATATGCTTTTAATATTAAAGTTATTCGAAGAATTTTACCAAGTTTAATTATAATAAGTTCTACAAATAATTATTATTATGCTTTTCGTGAAAGTGTAATGTCAGGTATACCATCTGTAGGTTTTATAGATTCTGATTTAGAATTTTTTGATAGTTTTTATCCAATATTAGGTAATAATGATAATAAAGCAACTGATTTTTTTTTAATTATAAGTATGATTTGTGTTATTAAAAATGTAGGTTTAAAATTACGTTTAAAATTTATATTATTTAAATTAAAGTATTTATAGTTTTGTTTCAGATTTTATATTTATTTATTGTATTTTAAATTTAATAAAATTATCGAATTTTATAATAATTTTAGAACAATTGTAAAAAAACATAAAAAATTTTTTGATGTAGATAGGACTTCTGCTTATCTCTATGATAATGAAAATGAAGTTTATTTAAAAAATATTCGATTATTTGCAAAAAAAGCTATATTTTTTACAAAAAAAAAAATGAAAACATAGTTATATAGTAGCTTAAAAAAATATTATATATTATTAAAAAGTTTTTTAAGTGTAAATTTTAATAAAATAGTTAAATTAAAAAAATTTTATAAAAAAAAAATAAAAAAAAAATTTTTAAATTTAAAATCTTAGTATAAAATAGCTCAAAAAAAAAAAATAAAAAAATAGATTTATACTTTTAGAAAAGAAAAAAAAGGTAGAAAAATAAATAAAGGTTAGTATACTTTTTTCAAAATAAATCAATTATAGAAATTAAATATTAATTTTAAAGATTATGAAATTTTTCGTTTTAAATTATTACAAAAATATATAAAAAAAAAATTTGAAATTTTTGTAAAAAAAAAAAAAAAATTTTTATATAATAATCAAAAGCAAAATTTAACTTTTTTTAAATATTTAAAATATTTTTTTGGAAAATATACAACGTTTGATTTTTATCAATTATTTTTTAAAATATTAAAAAAAAAAAAAAAAAAATTAATTATATATATTAGAAAATTTTTAGTAAAAAAAAATACAAAAACATATCTTTTTTGGATTTATAAATTACGTTTATTATATAATTTTAAAGCTTTAGTATTTGATTTATAGTAGTTAATTATATAGAATGAAGCAAGATCAATAAAAATTAAGAAAGTAAAAAAAATATTTACAAAAACTTATTAGAAATATTAGTTATTATTAATAAAATTAAGTTCATTTAATTTTATTTCTTATTCAAAAATTATTCAACGTTATAATTTTACAATGTTGGATAGAATTTTAGTAAAAAATAAAATAATATAGAATATTTTTTTACGACGTTTTGTAAAAAGATTAGTAATGTTTTTTTCTATATCTAATAATTCAAATATATTTATATCTCGTAAAAATTTTATAAATTATTTTTTTAAAATTTATTATAAATTTTATTCTTTATACAAATTTAAATTTATATAGAATAAATTAAATTTAATTAAATTAAATAAAAATATACTTAAATTAAATTTATATAAGGTTTTAAATAAAAATTTTTTTAAAAAATTAAAAAAATTACAAAATAAATTAATTTATTTAAATATTTTAGAAAAAAAAATATTGAAAAAAATATTAAAAAAAAAATATAAAGTATTTAATAAACTAAAAAAAAAAATTACTAAAAATTATAAAGCTAAAGAAATAAATAGTAAAAATTTTTTTTTTAAGAAAATAAAAAATAAAAAATATAAATTTAAAAATAGAAAAATAAATATGAATTTTAGTAGACAGCGTTTTTTTACAACGCAAATATTAAAAAAATCAAATAAAATAATGAGTATTAATATTAATAATAAACAAAAAGTTTTAAAAGAAAAAAACTTATATGTATTAAAACAAAAAAGTTTAACTAGAAATTTTTTTATTGATTATACAAAAATTAATATTAAAACTAATTTAAAAAAAGTTAATAAATTTATACATCGAAATGATATTTTAAAATTTATTTTTAGAAGATTAACAAATTTTGGTGGTCATATAAATAAGTATTTAGGTTTATTTATGAAATTTTAGTAGTTCACTGTAAAAATTAAACCGTAGATTAAATAGTCTTATAGAATTTAGTTTCAATCTTCTTTTTTAATAACATAGTTAAGTTTTATTAATTATGTTACATAGGAATCTACTTATGAATATGCTTATTTTCCTCAAGAACTTATAACACAATATAAAAAACCAAAAAAAATAGGTAAATTTTAGCAAAAAAAAAAAAATTATTATAATTTGAAAAAATGGGAAGAAAAAAAAAGTATAGCTCAGTTTTCGGTAAAATTTTTAAAAAAGTTTAGTTTAATTTTTTCAAAAGAAAAAAAAAAACTAAATTTTTAGTTTTTTTTTGGTATATAGTATTGTTAGTTATATTTTTATTTATAGTTTTTATTAGTATTATTTAGAAATCTTAATTATGATTATAATTAGTTTAATCTTAATAGTTAGTTATCAATTAAATTTTTATTTTTTAATTTATTTTATTTTAGTTTTAAAAAGCAAATAAAAGGAAAATATTATGCTTTAAAAGATATATAGTTGCCTTCTGATGTACGTAAAAAAGTACTTTTATTTGGTTTTTTATAGGTTCAAATAAAATTTAAAAAAAAAAAAATTAATAAAAATTATAAATTTAAAAATATTCAAAAAATTTTTATATTATATTTTTATAAATAGCGTTTAAAATTAAATTTTGTAAAAAAAAAATTTAAAAAAAATAATAATTTTAGAAAGAGCAAAATTTTTATTAAAAGTAATATTAAGTTAAAAAAAATTAAGTTAAAAAAAAAGATAAAATTTTTTAAAAAAGGTGGCTGAGCGGTTTAAAGCGGCACATTGCTAATGTGTTTACATTTTAAAAAAATGTACGTGGGTTCAAATCCCTCCCTTAGTAAAAATAATAAAAGTAAAAAAATTAAATAATATTAAATATATATGGGTATTTTAAAAAAAATTAATAAACAATTAACGCATAAGCGTAAATATTTTTTAGTTAAAATGTATTCATTTTATAGAAAAGATTTTTAGGGTCTTTTAAAATAGAAAAGGTTTTATAAACAACGTATAATTTTATATAATATTTTACGTCAAAAAAAAAAATTTTATTATCGTATATTATATTTTGTTTATCATGGAGTTAAATTTTTTAATAAAAAATATAATTATAAATCAAATTTGCTTTTATATAAAAAATGTTTAAAATTTTTTTATGGTTATTTTTATGATAGTTATATGGGTAAAATAGGACGTTTAATAAAAAGAAAAAAAGGTGTTAGAATAGATAATTTTTTTGGTTTATTAGAAAGAAGATTAGATATTTTAATATATAGAGCTTTTTATACTATGACAATACGTACATCATATTTATTAATTTTAAAAAAAGTTGTTTTTGTAAATAATATTTTAAAATATAAACCGTCAATTTTTGTTTATTTAGGTGATATTATATTATTATTACATAAACCGATGAATTATTTTTTTTTTAGTTATACGAATTTAAATAAATTATTAATATATTAGAAATTTTATCTTATTAGTTATTTAAATTCTTTAGCTGTTATAAATTATAGTTAGGTTGTTATAGTCCAAGGTTTTCAACTTTTTTCACCACAAAAACAAAAGTATTTACCTTATGGTTTTTATTTTTATTATTAGTTTTTTCAATAGAGAATTGTTAAATTTGTTTTATATTATTTAGTATTACAACAAGTAGCAAAACAAACTTTATCAAAAAAAAAAATAAAAAAAATGTTTAGTATTCAAAAAAAAGATTAGTTAATTATTATTTTTAAATTTATAGAAATTTTTAAATATAGTTTAATTAAACAACAAAAAAGTTAGCTAATTTATACTAATATTAAATTTTTGTATGGTTAGAAAAATATTAAAAAAAGATTTAAATTTTTGTTTTTTTTTTTAAGTCCAAGTTATAAAAAAAAATATTTATTTAAAAAACGTGCAAGTTTTTTATTAAATACAAAAAAAAAAAAATTTTATCGTTTTTAGCATTTTAGTAAAGATATTTTTAATTATTTAATAAATTTAAAAAAATTTTCTCTATTTTATAAAACTTATCCCAATTATATGGAAATTAATTATAAAACGCATATTTTATTGGTTTAGAGAATGCCAAGTATGTGGCAGATAAGTTATCCTTTTTCAATACAAAAAGGTACTTTATATAATTATTTTAAAACAAAAGGTTATTTTTAATTTTTTGTTTTGGATAATTTATAAGTTCTTTTTTGTTATTGAAAATATATTATTGAGGCAAAATTTAATTTATAATAGATAAAATTTATAATGTAGTTAATTATATTTTTAGTTTATTTAATAATAATGAAGATAATTTTGTATTTTATAATACTTAAAATTTAAAAATAATAAAATAAAAATAAGATTTCATGGAATTAATTCAAGGTTTTAAATTAATAGGTGCTGGTTTAGCAACTATAGGTTTAGTAGGAGCTGGAGCTGGTGTAGGTATTGTTTTTGGATCTTTAATTCAAGCAATAGCTAGAAATCCACAACAAGAACCTAAATTATTTAGATTTGCTATTTTAGGTTTTGCTTTAACTGAAGCTGTAGGTTTATTAGCATTGATGATGGTTTTTTTAATATTATTTATGCAATTTTAGTTATTTTGGAATTTTATAAAATATTAAAAATTTTTGTATGGCTATGAATATTAGTAAAATTAATTATTATGAGTGTTATGTTTAATTTTACTAATATTCCTAGCTTAAATAAAACTTTATGTGGTTCTATGAGTAAAGTATTTTATTTAAAAAATGGTTTTATAAATTAGAAATATATTAATGTTTAGTTTGCTGCTCAACAAACTTTTAGTGAAATTAAAAATGATGCTGATTTAAAAAGAGAAATGGCTAAAAGAGATTTATTTTTTGATGAACGTGAAATGGGTTTTGTTAAAAGAATAGGAGATGGTATTGCGTTTGTTGTTGGTATGACTGGTATTGCTGCTGGAGAATTGATTTTTATACCTCAAGCAAATAATATGCAAGGAATGGCTTTAAATTTAGAATTTGAAGGTGTTGGAATTGTTTTATTTGGAAATGATCAATTAGTTTCCGAAGGTTTTTTAGTTTGTAGAACTCATAAAGCAGTATATTTAAAAGTTGGTTTTTTTTTATCAGGTCGTATATTAGATGGATTAGGTTCTCCCATTGATAATATAGGTTTATTTGATAACGAAGGAGTTGAATTAATGGTTGATGTAAAAGCTCCTGGTATTATTACAAGAAAATCAGTGCATGAACCTGTACAAACAGGTATAAAAGCTGTAGATAGTTTATTACCTATAGGTAGAGGTCAACGTGAATTAATCATAGGGGATCGTCAAACAGGTAAAACAGCTTTAGGTGTTGATACTATAATTAATCAAAGATTTTATAATTTATATCCTTCAAATAAATATAGTTTAACAGATTTATTTTGTATTTATGTTTTAATTGGACAAAAACGTTCAAATATGGTTCAATTAGCTAATATTTTAAAACGTGAAGGTGCTTTAGATTATAGTGTAATTTTAGGAGCTACAGCATCTGATTCAGCAGCATTACAATATTTAGCACCTTATGTTGCATGTACAATAGGTGAATTTTTTAGAGATTTAGGTCGCCATGCTTTAATTATTTATGATGATTTAAGTAAACAGGCAGTAGCTTATCGTCAAATGTCATTATTATTACGTCGTCCTCCAGGTAGAGAAGCTTATCCAGGAGATGTATTTTATTTACATTCTAGATTATTAGAAAGAGCTGCTAAAATGAATCAAAAAAGACATTATGGTTCTTTAACTGCTTTACCTATAATTGAAACTTTAGCTGGAGATGTATCTGCTTATATTCCAACTAATGTTATTAGTATTACTGATGGTCAAATTCTTTTAGAAACGGAATTATTTTATAAAGGTATTCGACCTGCTATTAATGCAGGATTGTCTGTTAGTCGTGTAGGATCAGCAGCACAATTAAAAACTATGCGTCAAGTAGCAGGATCATTAAAATTAGAATTAGCACAATATAGAGAAATAGCCGCTTTTGCACAATTTGGTTCTGATTTAGATGAGGTAACTCGTTTTTTATTAAATAGAGGTGATCGTTTAACAGAAGTATTAAAACAAGGACAATATAGACCTATATCTACTACATAGCAAGTTATTATTGTTTATGCTGGAGTAAGTGGAATTCTTGATTTAGTGGCAGTGAATGAAGTTCGTGTTTTTGAAGATTTATTATTTTTTTTTTTAGTATATTTTCCTGTTTGTCATACTTATGTAAGAGAAGCAGAATAGGATATGAATTATAATTTTTTTGATTTTTTATTTGAAATGATATTAATTTATTTAGAAGAATTTATGAAGGCAACTGAATATGAAAATTTTTTAGATTTTTTCACTACAAAACAATTAAGATTTATAGAAAAAGTATTAATTAACTATGATCGCGAAGCTTTTTAGAATGATAAAACTGATGAACGTTATAGAGAACGTATTCCTTTTGCTTATAATCCAAAACTAAAAAAATATTATGATTTAGATAGTAAGTTAGAGAAAGCCTTAGATAATTGATATTATAATTAATAAATGTAAATAGCTTTTTATTATAACTTATTAGAATAGTATTTCTATTAAGGTAAGATTTGAAAGATATTTATATGATTATTATTTACAATTACCAAAAACTACAATTTTAGCTTAGTTTTTTAAATATCCTTTTGGATATGTTGGACATAGTATTAAAATATATTATTTTTAGGAGCAGGATATTTATGGTTTTTAGAAATATAATAAAACATCTATTATATTAATGTTTTTAAAATTAAAAAATTTATATTATTTAAATACAAAATAGCGTTTTGGTTTTGAATTTATAAAACGATAGGATAATATGAAAATACCTCTTGAATATATAATTAAAGATCATAAAAGAACGATATTAAATATAAATAATTGTTTGTAGTCAAATTTAGAAAAATATAAAATTTTTTTCAAAAAAAAATAGAATTTTTCCATAACTTATTTTTTTTTTAGTTTTTTTTTTTTAAGGAGAGATTTAAGTTTATTTAAATTTTTAGTTAATAAAAATAAAATTTATCATCAAATAGAATAGTTTGAATTTTATACAAATAAAAATGATTTATAGTTATATGATTTTATGGGTGGTCAAAATATTTATTATACTCATTAGTGTGATGAATATATAAATTAGTATATTTATAATAAAAATAAATAGTATAATTATTTAAGACGTTAGCGTCGACGTTTATTACGTAAATAGTAGTTACCTTTAGATACTCGTGAAATCTAGGTTTAGTATATGTAGATTATTTTTATTATTTGTATTTTTTTAGGTTTTATTTATTTTGATAATGATGAAATGTTAGCTAAAATTTTAGTTATTTTTTGTTCAACTTTATTTTATTATATTATTGTTTTTGATATGGAAGATAATACAGAGTCCTAGGAATAGTATGTAAAATATGGTTAATGATTTTTAAATAATTAATTACATATGACTGAAAGGTAAGGTACTGTTTTTGAAAAACAAGGTTCATTTTTTAATAATAGGGGTTCAAATCCCTTTATGTGGTTTTTAATATAAATAATAAAAAAATTTAATGTTAATTAGATTTAATAATTTGAAAATAATTTTATCTGTAATAGAAGCAAAACCAGGTGGAATTTTAGGTGCAATGTTATCTCCATATTTATTTTCAACAAATATGAATAATTTTTGTAAAAGGTTTAATGAACAAGTAAAAAATTATGATGAAATGGTATATTTAATGGTGACTTTTTTTTGTGATATAAGCGAAAAAACATATAATTATATAATAAAAGGTATACCTTTAAGTGTATTTTATATATATCAATTTTCATTAAAAAGAAAATTAAATATAATTTTTTTATATGATTTAAGTAAATATATTGTTAATAGAGAAAAAGTAAATATATATATAGCAGCTTTTATTGTTTCTTCGATTTTGCGTACTTTCAAAAAACGACGTGTTAAAATTATAATTTATAAAAAATTTTTATATAAAAAACTAAAATTATTTAATTATAAATGAAAGTTAAATTAATTTTAGTTAAAAGATTAAGAAAAAATGTAAATAATTTACAAAAAGAAAATAAATTAAATATTTATTTTTTTATTGAAAAATTATTTTTTATTTTAACAGATTTGTTAAATTTTTATAAATTATGTTTTATTTATAAATTATATTATTTTAAAAAATTTGATAAATTAAATATAATTATTTTTAATAATTATTATATTTTAGGATCCAACGATTTAACATTCTGTTATAATCAATATAAAATTTTTGACTTATGTGAGTATAGTTTTAAAGTTACAGGTTTATTTTTTTATAATAAAAAATGTTTAATTAATAATGCTTTAAATAATTATAATTTTTTTAAAATTATTTTAATTTATTATAAAACATATTATTTAAGTTTAAATTATATTATATTTTTTATAAATATAACTAAATATTTTAATAATTTAATAAATAGTTTATTAAATTTTTATTTGAAGAATTTTACAATAATGTTTAAAGGATTATTTTAGCTTTATGAGTACATTAAATCAACTTATTAAAAATCCGCGTAAAAAAAATAAAAAACGTGGTCGAACACCATTTTTAAAAAAATGTCCACAAAAAAAAGGAATTTGTGTTAGAGTTTATACAACTAAACCAAAAAAACCACATTCAGCAATAAGAAAATTAGCTAAAGTTTATATGCCTAGTACAAAAAGACATGTGTTAGCTTATATACCAGGTCAAGGTCATAATTTAAGTGCTCATTCTGTTGTTTTAATACGTGGTGGTCGTGTTCGTGATATACCAGGTATGCATGCAAAGATTATAAGAAATAAATATGATTTTATGCATACTGAAAGTTTTATAAGAAAACGTCGACGTTCAAAATATGGTTTAGTTCATTTAACTTTGGATTTAGTTTTAATGTAATAAAAATAAATGCGAGTAGCAAAACGTTCTTTAGCTTTTAATCGTTTATATAATTATTTATATTTAAATGATTATATTCAAATTTTAATTCAATTATTAATTAGAAAAGGTCGAAAATTATAGGCAGAAAAAATTATTTTTAAATTTTTTTTTTTTTTGAAAAAAGAATATAATTGTTTAAATATAGAAGAATTTTTAAAATTTAAATTTATAATGTATGAACCAAAAATATCTTTTGTTTCACGAAAAGTAGCTGCAATTTTTTATATGTTACCTAATTATATTTCTAGTTTTCGTTCAAAAATTTTAGTTGTTCGTTAGTTATTTATATCTGTAAAAGAACGTTTTGAATTTGGTTTTTTTAATAAATTAATAAATGAATAGAAAGATTTTATGTTAAATTATGGTAAAACAATAAAAAAAATAGAAGAATTTTAGGAATTAGCTAAAAAAAATAAACCTTTCTTAAAATTTTTACGTAAAAAACGTGGTGTTTTTATAGTACGTTTAAAAAAATATAGTATTAAAAATAAAAGAAAAAATGTTTAAAAATTTTGTATATGAATATAATATGAAAAAATATAAATTTTATAAATTTTTAGTTGTATCATTAAAAAGCTTATCAGGTCGTTCTCAAAATGGTTTAATTACACATTATGGGCGTGGAGGTCGTTTAAAAAAATTATATAGATTAATTGATTTTTATCGTTATTTAAAAATTAATATACCTTATTTAATAAGTCGTTTTGAATATGATCCAAATAGAAATGTTTTTTTAATGTTATTATTATATGTGAATGGAATAAGTACTTATGTTTTAGCTCCAAATTTAGTAAAAATTTTTGATATTTATATGCTAAGATTTTTTAAAATTGGTGAAAATTTATGTATTTTTTTTGGTTTTTCTGGTATGTTAATTTATAATGTACAATATGTAAATTATAAACGTGCTAAATTAAGTTGTTCTGCTGGTAGTTTTGTAATTTTATTAAGAAAAATAGGACATTATGTATTGTCAAGATTAAAATCAAAAGAAGAATTATCTCTATTAAACAATATTCATATAAATATAGGTAGAATAGCAGGTGAGTTAAATAAATTATTTAAATTTTTAAAAGCAGGTGTAAAACAAAATTTAGGTTTTAAATCAAAAGTACGAGGTACAGCTAAAAATCCAATAGATCATCCACATGGAGGTGGATCTGGACGAACAACTGCTGGGAGACCTTCAGTATCTCCTTAGGGTTTTTATACAAAAGGTATAAAAACAACAAAAAGATAGACAAGAAAAAAAAAATTATTTTTTAAAAAAAGAACAGGAATTGTTTGGTAAAATTATGCGTGTTTTAAGTTATAAAGGAAGAGCAATTTAGAAAGGATCTTTTATTTTTAATATAAAAAATAATCGTAATAGACAAATATCTAAGAATTTATTAAATAAACCTTTAATGGTTTATAATGGTAAACAAGAAAAACGATTTAATTTTAAAAAAAAACATTTAAATACAAAAATAGGTCAATATTATTATACTAAAAGATTAAGTTTCAAAATTCATATAAAAAAAATAAAAAAAAAGGAAAAAAAAAAGGAAAAAAAAATTAATATATGGGTCATTCTACAAATATTTTAGGTTTAAAAAGTGGTATTAGTTTTAAATAGAAATTTTTTTTTATATCTTCTTCA
>Ga0302221_10000197_pt1 | contig 50856 bp, 66 predicted proteins | sample II_Palsa_E2_1_FD_193517 | JGI IMG/M metagenome (GOLD analysis project Ga0302221, IMG submission 193517) | Peat permafrost microbial communities from Stordalen Mire near Abisko, Sweden - II_Palsa_E2_1 | ecosystem: Environmental > Terrestrial > Soil > Palsa > Peat permafrost | place: Sweden... | reverse complement strand
TAATAGTTCCACTTCCACCCATTCTCTTCAACATCATAGCTTCAATAGGATTGATATGAGCCAGGATTGTATCTCCATGGCGCCCTAAACTTTGCAATCTTTTTGCCTGTTTTTTCATATTGATGGGACCTCCTCTTGCCCTACGTCTAGGTTCTAGCGCATTTGCAACTCTCAGCATTTCTTGGAATTGTTCATCCGTCATACCATGCACACGTAGTTCCTGCTCGTGTCTTCTTATTCCTTCTGCTCCACCTATAAGTTCGATTTGTCTGATTAGTTCCAGATCTAATAACGGATCTAATGCCTGATGTATTCCCCTTTCGCCCATTTCAGCAGCAGGGGCCGCAGACGATCCTGTAGCTCCCGCAGGTAGGGCTGCAGGAACACCGTGCCCAAATAATCTTCTTCCTGGCGGTGCTTCGCCTGGCCCAAATAATCTTCTTCCTGGCGGTGCTTCGCCTGGCCCAAATAATCTTCTTCCTGGCGGTGCTTCGACTGAAGGAGGAACTGGGAGGGCTGCAGGAACACCGTGCCCAAATAATCTTCTTCCTGGCGGTGCTTCGCCTGGCCCAAATAATCTTCTTCCTGGCGGTGCTTCGCCTGGCCCAAATAATCTTCTTCCTGGTGCTGCTTCACCTGAAGTGCGAAGAACTGTAGGAGGGAGGGGAGAAGCACCTCGTCTTGGACTAACATGTTCTTCTTCAAAAGCAGGATGTCCTTCCACATCCAAACGAGGAACCTGGCCAGTTAAGACGCGACGAAGAGGTTCCCCATAAACCAAAGAATACGGATCTTCTCGTCTAGGATGAGCCCCAGAAGCATGTGACTCTCTTGCCATGGCGGCTGCCGCAGGTAGGGACGTTAACATGCCAAATACTGGCGGTGCTTCGCCTGAAGGAGGAACTGGGAGGGCTGCAGGAACACCGTGCCCAAATAATCTTCTTCCTGGCGGTGCTTCGCCTGAAGGAGGAACCCAATATGTGAAAGGATTTATATTAGAAAAATACGGACTTTCGTTGGGTTCATAGACATCCCATGGATTGCCATAGATTTCTCTATGACCCATATCCCACACATCTCTAGTAGGAGGAGATCGCCTAACTCGCATGACGGGTTGACGTACATGTCTAAACTCTGGAGGCAATTCCATGCCTTCAGGATCTTCATAAGATGGCATTCCATATCGATCAAGACGTGTAGTCATAGTCGTTATCCTATAAAAATCACTTAATATAAATTATCTTACATGTCCCATTTCTGGCATCATTCCATGTCCCTCATGTCTGCGATTACCACCAACCAAAGGCTCAACTTCTTTCGCTACATAAGGAGCCAATTGCATCACCATCTGCATTAACTGTGAAAGATTAGGAACGGTTCCACCACCCGCCATGTGAGCTCCGCCCATTGCCATATGAGGCGAGCCGCCCATAGCAAAATGTTCAGCATAAGGATGATAAGGATGATATTCTCCTTGTGTAGGATTATAACCTCCACTCATGTGAGGAGGCCATGGCCAATGATCCATACCACCATGTCCAGGAACCATCTGATCTTCATGAGCATGTAGAGGACTTCCCCCTCTTGCAAAAGGCAACATTTCGCCCAAAAGACCACCAGCGGGCCCCATCAAAGAATGCCCTAACATCATTCCGCCAACCCCATAATGTGGGTGATGCATCCCACCGTGAGACATTGGAATTGCTCCGCCTCTATTAAATTTTCCTGCGTATGGATTTCTCATAACATTACCTAAACCACTCATGGCTCCTCCTAATCCTCTTAAATATTGATTACTGCTGTTTCCTAATTGTCCACCGAGCCCTGATAACATTTGAGGTCCTTGTGAAAAAACCTGTGGCAACATATTTTGAGCTTGTTGAAACATAGGATTATTAGCGAATTTGTTCATATATGGTTGCGCGAATCTATCTGCCATAGATCCTCCCAAATTACCCAACATACTACCCATTCCTTGAAATTGTTTAGGAAGGTATTTATCAGCAATTCCCCCAATTCCTCTTCCAAGAGATTGTCCAAAATTAAATCCTTGGGGCTGAGATTGTTGAGGCATCTGAGATTGTTGAGGAAGAGCCATAGAAGGAGCGGGTAATTGTGGACTCATTTGAGGTTGGGGCGCCTGTTGGGACTGTTGTCCCCCCCCAAACATATTTCCGGCCATAGACCCTAATCCTTGTCCAATTTGTGCTCCTTTTTCACCCCCAAAAAGATTCCCCAAAAAGCCACCCGCAACAGGTGCTAATCCGGCTAAAATATCTGAAAATCCTGGCATTTTAATTCCCCTTTTGTTTTATATTATCAGTTATTAACTAAAATCGTTCATATTTTTATAAACCGACTGTGACCATTGATCCCAACTAGAAGATCCTTTTGGAAAAGGGGCGTTATTTATTGTAAAACTATTTGATTGTACAAGAAAATCTCCCCACAATCTCCAATCTTTTTCATTATTTAATATAGGAACATTATCATTGGGAAAATCTATTACTAATGAGGCAGCCCATATTTTGGCAGAACTATATTGTGGCATGATCATTGTCTCGCATCCCCTATCTTTATATTCAAAAGATTTCTTCCAAATTCGTAATAACCACCAATGGCATTACTTTCGAAACGAAGTGTCATTAAGCGTCGTTGCTCTCGCATATCAATTTTTACATCTGTTGGTTGGAATACATAAGAAATAGAAACAACAGGTGATCTTGCGTATTCTTGACCATTAACAAAAAGAGTCATAGCTTGATCTTGAATCATATCTAATTCAATACGATACAAATAAACCCACCGATCAACAGGTTGAAGCGGTATTTGTGCATTCGGAATTACCCAAGAAATGTCATTAGATTCAACAAAAGAATCTATCGCTGTTAATTGACCGTCAACATTTTGGTCAACGCCAAATTCATGTTGCCAAAGCGCATAATTGTTCCCAAAAGCCGGATTCGGATAAGAATCTGCGTAAATAGGGCTTTCAAAGATCTGATTATAAAAACCACAACTTCTGCCTTGAGCTACTCCATCAATCGTATTAAATGAAGTGTCATACCAGTTATGATCTCTGATACTCCATTGATTCACGTGCACATTTAGAATCAAAACCTTATTACATTCTGTAGCTGTTCCCATTGGCCAATGCCACCATATCTCTCCATAGTGAGGCACCTTTGTTGCCCAGACTTTGTTAGCTTGATCAAAATTTAGATTGTTAAAGAAATAGTTTATAGAAGAATCATTTCCCATTTCTTGAACAACGCCAGTATAAACCAAGAATCTATTAGTAGCGCACCAATAAAATAATCCATCATATTCAATCATACACCTACTAGACAGAATAGATATTTGATCAGAGATAACATCAAAAACAAAAGGTATTGGCTGAGTAGCTGTTGCAGGAACAAATGTGCATCTAATAAGACTGCTTAAACTCCAAAACAACCCAGCAGGAGAACTATTACCACCACGAGTAACAGTTGCTGTCACAATCTTTGAAATACCCTGATAAATTATATTGGCAGGATAGATAAGAGGAGGAAGTGGTTGATTAGGATTTTCGGGATCTTGGATTCGGATAGATCCATTCGATCCATAAATCATCAAATAAGGATCTAAATTAACGACCCCACCATCAGTAACAACAAGAGGAACACCAACAGCGCCTATTCCTAATGGTTCCATAATATTAAATTTTTGATTGTAATAATAAACAGGACCAGGAGTAGATTGGTTAATACCAGCAAGATTGGGAGCCACACTCATTATAATAATAGGAGCCGGCGGCGTTGATGCCCTATTAACAATCGTATCAAATGTCCAAAGATTATTTGGATCGGGAATGAAAGGATTAGCAGCCATAGCTTGAGCTGTTAAATCTGTATACGACAAAAAATTACCATTATTATCAATAGTGTAATAACCTATTGTAGATGCTGTTCCAACATAAATATTAAAATTCTCATTGTTGGCAACTATGAACAAGCCGCGAGGAACAGATGTGATTAATGAATTTGTATACCCACAAATCTGTTTGTAACCTCCCATTTTCTGAGGCAATCCTCTTTGAAATCTAACCCATTGCCCATCAATCCAAGTTGATTTAGCAAGATTAGTTCCATCTCGCTGAATGCCTGGTTGGATTAGTAATGGATGAAGAACATCAGTCATTAATCTTGTGTCCTATTACTAGCTCTATCAAGAAATCTCTGAGAATCTTGAGAATTAAGACTATCCAAAGCTGACTTATAATATTGCTGCCACACAGCAATAGTTTCATTGTCCTTCAAATAAGGAATAGCTTCTAAAAGAGATCCATAAAGAATAATATCAGGTGCAAAATCAGTTAACCAATTAGTTTGATTAAGTATACTTAAAGGAAGAGGCCTTTCTAAATAAGACCACTCCCATGGATAAGCTTGATCAGGAGTCGGTGCAACTATAATATTATTATAACCATAATCCGCATAAAACAAAGGAAGTCCCAGAACTGTTGAATCCGGCCAATAATTTCTTATATATTCATAAGATCTGAGAAATAATTGATTAACATAATTTTTATCAGTAGTAGGAGGGATAACAGCAGTGTTAACAGTCCCAAAGTTGAGAGTAATATTTTCGCGCCAACGCCCAGGCTTTTGAAGTACGTTAACTCCTGTTGTAAAATTTCCAGTAACATATGTTTCTAGTCCTATTGTTTTACATTCACGACAAATTCTTTCTTCAGCTTGACTAATAAAATTCGGGATTTGATTAAGAGTCGATGGGTCTGTTCTATCTAAATATGCAGTGATCTGAGCTACCAAAGAATTGTATGTGATTGCCATTATACATAATACCTAAAAAGCAACCCAAGCGGTTCCATTGAAAAAATAAGGAGAATGATTGGTTGTATCGTAAACCATTAATCCTTCGGCGGGACTTGTTATAGCCAGACGCTGTGCTTGCGTCATAACGGGCGGAAGTAATCCTTGCGTTGTTGAATACATTGCTAATTGAGCAGTATTATTAGCATCATTGGTAGTTGCACCGATCACAACTGATACGGTTCCTGTAAAACCATTTGGAGCCCCAAGAGCCATTATGTTGTTTTTAGAAAATGATGCATTATATCCAATGGCAGACGAGTAACTAAGCCCACTAGCAGTTGAATCTGCGTTTGCTCCTAAAAAGGTGCATCCAAGATAAGAAACCCTAAGACTTCCAGCTGTGTAACCTACAGATGTATTGTAAGAATTTAAATTTTCCTGTAGGGCATTATAACCAATTCCAGTATTTCCATTACCTCCAAACCCATTTCCCGTCATAACATTAAGGCCGAATCCACAATTAAATTCTCCGATTGCTGTAACGGGTAAACCGTTAGAGCCAAAAAAGAAATTTGCAGTAGGAGCAGAAATTAATGCAACCCATGCGTTGTTTTGTCTCAATTGATATTGGCCATTCGTTGTGTCATAAACAATTGTTCCATCAGTTGGCGCTAACGCTGAAATCTGAGTATCTGTTAATTGCGTTGTTAAAGAAGACATTAAAATAATCCCAAAAAAAAAATATTATGTAAACTGAACCCAAGAACTTCCGTTGTAAAAATAGGGCTTATTTAGAGTGTTGTCATAAACAATCAACCCAGGAGCTGGACTGCTGATGGCATTCTTCTGGGTGGTTGTCATGGAAGGAGGTAAAAAGCCCTGTGTGGTAGATGCAATAGACAAAACAGCAGAAGGTGTGCTTGCTGTAGCACCAATTACAACAGAGATTGCATTGGCGCCAGTGCCACCTAGAACTATTCTATTGCCCACAGTAACTGATGCAAATGCGCCAATAGCATAAGCATTAGTAATGTTAGCTGAACAAGATGCTTGAGTTCCAATTAAAGTTGGATACAAGGTATTACTACCTGCAGTATTTATGGTTATGTTTGTACCAATAGCATGAAATAGAGAGTTGGTACCATTAGTAGTTGTACTAAGCATAGCATTGTGGCCAAGAACAACAAACTGATCTGCTAGAGAAGGTCCAGTAAAATTAGGAAGAATATTTGAACCTAATGTAGTACAACCAAAGCTGCATGGACACAGGGGCAAATTGTTGTCTCCAAACATAGAATAATTGGAACCAACAATACCTGATTGATTACTAGTATGTGAAGAATTGTACCCAAAAATCACGCCAGCGGATGCACCACCATCATCTGTTAACGCATTATCTCCAATAGCAATCATATCAGTTAAACTGCTTCCATTCGTACCGGCGTTAAGACCTAGAAAAAGAGCTGAACTTGAGCCGTAAGCCAAATTGGAAACAGCACTTGAAGTGCCAACAGAATTTGTTGTAATAACGCCCGGCCCAGGCAAATTTCGAGAAATAGCTGTAATGAGTCCTTGGGCATTTACTGTAATATCCGCAACCGCATAAGTGCCCGCAGTTACGCCACTAGGAGAAATAAAAATAGTACCCGTTGAAGTGATTGGACCACCACTTAAGTTAGTCCCCGTAAAAACTTCAGTAACTCCCCCCCCACTTCCATTACTAGCAGCAGCAACGCGTCCTTGAGAATCTACCGTCAAGCTTACAGATGTATAGCTTCCTGGTGTTACTGCTGTATTTGCAAGAGAAATAGCGCCTGTAGATGTAATAGGACCACCTATCAAACCGGTTCCTGTTGCGATATTGGTCACATTAGAAAAAGATCCATTAGAAGCACTGGTGATCTGGCCCTGCGCATTCACCGTTAAAGACGTATAGGTGTAACTCCCTGGTGTTACTGCTGTATTAGCTAAGGAAATGGTCCCGGCAGAGGTAATCGGGCCTCCACTAAGGCCAGCCCCTGTCAATATTTGCGATACAATCCCATTAGTTATTGTCAGCCAACTTCCCTGCTGCCTAAATTGGAATTGATTCGTCGTCGAATTATAAACAATCAATCCATCAGAAGCACTTAAAGCTGAAATCTGTGTAGATGTCAATTGTGTGGTTAAGGAAGAGGACATTAGAATAACTCCATTTAATAAAAAGATGTATTATTACTTAAATAATAAATATTCATTACACTGATATCCAACTTGTACCATTGAAATAACTGATAGCATTTAAAGTATTGTCATAAACCATTAATCCAGCCACAGGGGATGCTATCGCATTCTTCTGGGTGGTTGTCATCGAGGGAGGCAAAAATCCTTGCGTCGTTGAAAAGACTGACAAAACAGCCGTATTATTAGCATCATTGGTAGTTGCACCGATCACAACATATGTCGGAATGGCCCCTAAAACCATCGTATTACTGGTAGTAACTGATGCACTTGTCCCAATTGCAGATGCATTTGTCAGGCCACTTGAAACAGAAGCATTAGAACCAATGGCTATACAATTGGTTGCAGTGGTACCTACGCTTGCATTAACACCAAACCCTATGTTTCCACTTCCTGTTTGAAGAGTACTTAAAGCATTCAAACCAAAAGCCGTATTATTATTGTTAGATCCCCCCTGAAGAGCTGTTAAAGCCAACGCTCCAAATCCAGTATTACCTGTGTTAGTAGTAATTGTACTTAAACACTGATAACCACCTGCAACGTTATTAGTTCCTGAAGTTAAGGAATGTAAAGCTTGAAATCCAAGTCCAGTATTTTGATTTCCGGTCGCTGAAATTCCAACAGAATCTCCTATAAAGGTATTAAATGAAGCGCCCCCACCTGGATTTCCTGCATTATTTCCTAATGCTAAGGAACCATTGACATCAGTTAAATTCACGTTAACAGCACTGGGAGTACCTCCAGAATTGGTCACAATGACACCGGGGCCTGGCAGGACAATAGCAGTTCCATTGCTCGCAGCGGTAACTTGACCTTGAGCATTTACTGTAATGTTGGCAGACGTATAAGACCCCGCAGTTACAGCTGTATTGGCCATAGAAATCGTGCCAGAGGTCGTAATTGTTCCGCCGGGCCCTGCTCCTACATTCAAACCAGTTCCAGCCGTGACACTTGTAACACCACCACTAGAAGAACCATTAGAAGCAACTGTGATCTGGCCCTGTGCATTAACCGTAATATTGGCGTTAGTGTAGCTGCCAGCGGTCACGGCTGTATTCGCTAGAGAAATCGTGCCAGAGGTCGTAATTGTTCCACCGGGTCCTGCTCCTACATTCAAACCGGTTCCAGCCGTGACACTTGTAACAGCACTTCCATTGCTGGCTGCCGTAATCTGACCTTGTGGGTTAACAGTTAGATTAGCTAAAGTATAACTTCCTGGGGTCACTGCTGTATTAGCTAAGGAAATGGTCCCGGCAGAGGTAATCGGGCCTCCACTAAGGCCAGCCCCTGTCAATATTTGCGATACAATCCCATTAGTCACAATAAGAGGACTTCCTGCTTGATAGAGCTGAAACTGTCCAGAAGTTGTATTATAAATAATACTTCCATTAACAGGAGTAATAGCAGAAATCTGTGTAGAGGTTAGCTGAGTTGTTAAAGTAGATGACATTCTAAATACTCCTTAGTACTTATGGGTTTATAATTAACCAATTAACTGTTGCTGTGTCTAACATGCTAGAAACTATAGAAAAACTTGTACCCGCCACAATGCTGCCAACACCAACGGCAGTCCCTGAATTCGGGGCTCCAGTTCCAGCATTTCGAGTAACGAATATTAAAGAAGTGGTTTGAACAGAAGTCGTCGAGATAACGACAGCAGTCGCCCCATTTAAAGTAGCGGTTCCGCATGTTGCTGAAGCAGAAGTCGTATTCTGAGCCGTAACAACAGTTCCGCTATATTGACTCACGTTGGCCGCTAAAGCGGGCGTGCCATTGAAACTATTAATCTGAATTTGATTGGTTGTTGCAGGTGTTGTGAGAGCACTTGTTGACGTATCAATAACTAAGGCAGGATTTTTAGCCCCACCCGCATTTCCTATGTGAAGACCATTCCCTACAGGAGTTACAATATTAAGTCCAACCGTTACAAAACCTGTAGAATTTGCCTGACCAATTACACACGAATTAGAGGCGCCAACCGTTACACCTGAGCCAATTGCAACAGAATGATTCAAACCATTAGAAGTACAATCCGCAAGAGCTCCGATTAACGTACAGCTAGAATAGGATGTTCTGGCCCCCCCAGATTGAGACCCAACAAAAGTGTTATTGGCGCTATTCGTAGTTGTAATCGCAAATCCAGATTCCCAACCAACCGCTACATTGTTGTTGCTTCCAGCAGCATTTAAGCTTTTTAAAGCTCCGGCTCCAAAAGCACAATTTTCTTGCCCTGCCGCATTTAATACTAAACTTTGATATCCAACAGACGTATTAGCAATTCCAGTCGTCACTGCATTCTGCGATTGATACCCTATCGCTATATTATTGGTTCCTGTTGTAATTGATGGATAAATCAATAATCCAAGACCAAGATTTCCCCCCGATCCTGTATCTATCAAATTTGAAACAGCACTAGGAACGCCAGAACCATTCGTTACAACCACACCAGCACTTGATAAACCTGTTGCTGCCGTAATCTGGCCTTGTGCGTTCACCGTGATATTGGAAACATTATAAGAACCAGCAGAAACGGCAGTATTTGCGATAGAGATTGTTCCTGTAGACGTTATAGGTCCACCCGTCAAGCCAGTCCCCGTTGCAACAGATGTAACAAATCCACCAGTAATAATGTCCCACGAGCCATTTTGATAGAATTGAAACTGATTAGTCGTTGTATTGTACACAATTTGACCATTAGTCGGTGTGTAACCACTGATCTGAGAACTTGTTAACCGTGTTACTTGATATGACGACATTCAAGTTCCTCTTAATTAATAACTGACCAATAAAACGTACTCGTATCGGCATTTGAAGTTGAAGTAACAGTAAAACTTGTTCCCGCAACGAACGAACTCACACTCAAAGCTCCCGGAATGCCTCCAAAAGTTTGATAAGTAACTGAATATGATGAAGTTGTTTGAACATCTGCTGTATTAACCGTCAGAGTTCCAGCAACTAAAGGTCCTGCAACACCATAAGTTAATCCTGAAGCAGTGCCATTACTGGCAGCAGTCACTTGCCCCTGAGCATTCACTGTCACGGTTGCAAGATTATAGGTCCCAGGCGTCACTGTTGTGTTTGCTAAAGAAATAGTGCCACTCGTAGTGATCGGACCACCAGTAAGCCCCGTTCCTGTCGCAACCGACGTCACGGTTCCAGTTGGTCCTGTTCCATTGCTCGCAGCGGTGATCTGGCCCTGCGCATTTACCGTTAAAGACGTATAGGTGTAACTCCCTGGTGTTACTGCTGTATTGGCTATCGAAAGCGTTCCACTGGAAGTAATAGGTCCTCCCGTCAAACCAGTTCCGCTTGCAACTGAGGTTACAATTCCACCCGTAACTATTAAAAAGCTTCCATTCTGATAGAACTGGAATTGATTCGTCGTGGTATTATAAATAACCATTCCATTTGTTGGAGTCAGCGCTGCGATTTGAGTGGCAGTTAACTGTGTGACTAAATATGCAGACATTATTTATTTCCTTTAACCAATTATTACCCATGCAAAAGAACTATTATCAGTAGAAGAAGACGAAGTAACAACGAATCCTGTTCCTGGAGTTTGAGATGAAATACTCAAAATGCCAACAACGCCTGTTCCGAATGTTGTGTTTGTCGTAAATATCTTAGAACTTGCAGTTACTTGAGTTGCTGAAACAGTTAATGTTCCAGCAGTTAGGGTTCCTGAACCAGTTGTCGGAGTTGTTCCACCACTTCCATTGCTTGCCGCTGTAAGCTGACCTTGAGCATTTACCGTGATATTGGCATTCGTATAACTTCCAGCCGTTACAGTTGTATTAGCAATTGAAAGCGTTCCGCTAGAGGTAATAGGTCCTCCTGACAATCCTGTTCCACTTCCAACACTGGTTACTGTTCCAGAACCAGCAGATCCATTACTTGCCGAGGTAATCTGTCCCTGAGCGTTTACAGTGACAGTGGCAAGAGTATAGGTGCCAGGAGTAACAGCTGTATTAGCTAGAGAGATGGTTCCACTAGTGGTAATAGGACCACCTGTCAAGCCGGTTCCTGTCCCAACCGACGTCACGGTTCCAGAGCCTCCACCAGTTCCCCATGGAACCCAAGCAAGCGTATTTGCGTTCCAATAATAAGGAGCATGATTGGTTATATCATAAACAAGCAAACCATCAGGCACATTACCTGGAATTGCGCTAATAGTTGTACGATTCATCTGACTCATCTGAGGGGGCAAGAAACCCTTAACTGTAGAAAAGATAGAAAATATAGCTAGATTCGCAAAGTCATTAGTTGTGTTTCCAACAACAACATTGGTTCCTGTTCCTCCTGTACTTCCCAAAACCAGTGTATTAGAAGTAGAAACAGTAGCAGAAGCACCAATGGCGGTTGCATTTGTTAAGTTTGGTGAAATCGCATCTGAGCCAGATCCAACAAAAGTACAATTAGAGTTAGTACTTTGCGTTAAACCTGCATTAGACCCAATAGCTGTATTGTTCCATCCAACAGCACTTGGCAAAGCCATTCCGATGTTAGCATTTAATGCCTGAAATCCAACTGCTGTATTAAAGCTTCCAAGAGTGGTTTGAGTTAAACAACTATTTCCTAAGGAAACATTGCTTGATCCACTAACAGCTAGAAGCGTTCCTCCTCCAATTCCAACGTTTCCTTGACCTGTGGCATTTTGCTGAGCAAGAACACCGATTGCGATATTAGCCGATTGAGTTGTAATGGTATGTAATGCATTAAAACCAAAACCAACGTTATTACTTCCTGTTGTAACCGCTGATAAAGATCCCACACCCAGTCCGATATTATTTGTTCCAGGTGTAACCAACATTGAAATAGCGCTTGGGTTTCCAGCACCATCAGTTACGATGACGCCAGGCCCTGGAAGAGATCCTACACCACCAGTTCCAAACTTTGTCCATGTAAATACAGGAGGAGGGCCTGCTGATGTTTGAGAACAGTAATAGACTCCCTGCCCATGATTGAACAAATTGGATCCACCCGATCCACCAGTTCCATCTGTCACAAATATTTCCATACCAGCAGCAGCATTTTGCGTAGTTGCACCTGTTGGATCAGATACAAGATTCAAAAACGCAGCTGTTGCTTGCGCTGTAGTCAAATTCGGCAACAGAAAGGCAGAATCATCTGATGTCAGCTGCAAAATAGTATTAGGAACATCGGGCGTTCCATAAGGACCTACGGCAAGCCTATCTAAATGAGTTGGGTGCTGAGCAGTCGGTAGAGTGGTGATTGCCATTTATTATCTCCTTTAAGGTTGAGTTTGCCATTGAGCATTTTGCAGAAGCGTCAGTCGTACGTTTTCTGGAAGAGCAGGCGGTGGAACTACATAAAAATTTGACGTCGTGGTTACCTTTGAATAAGGGGGATAATCAATCGCCCAATTAACCAAATTCGTCGTTATTTCTTGAGGGAAGCGTGGATTAGTTAAAGGGACCGGATCTGGCTTTAAGAGAGGAGGTCTCAATTGTTCATTAGGAACATCCAAATGATCTCCAGCTGCTAAAAAACCAGTCCAAATAAGAGCATTCCCACGCCATTCAAGCTGCTTATTGAGCTGTTGATGTTGATAAACAAAATCAGAATTGTCACAAAGAGCAACACCGACCGGATCTTCCGGATTAATGAAAACATTTTTACCTTTAGGACGATAAGACATTAGTTAATCCCCACCCATTCTCTTAAGTAGCTTCCATCAATGCGCAGAGGAACACGTTCACTGTCTTCAGAGGCTGCCAATGCAAAAGCCTCGTCATAAAGAGCTTTCAATGTTTGTATTCTGTCTGGCGCATATTTAACGGCAATCTTGAACGCGATTCCCGCCACCAAAGGTTCATAAAATCTTTGAGGAACCTCAGCTAGATTCAAGAAGGAACCAATATCTTCCAACATTCGAACTCTTGTAAAAAGAAGAGTCAAATTTTGAGGAGTTGCATTCAAAGGAGAAGCAACCGCATTATAATATTGATAAGGAACAGGCCACAAATGAATCAAAGGATTGATTTGACGATCAAACCAATAAGTAGTTGGAATCCCTGTTTGATCTTTTTGAGGATAAGCTAAATATTCAGATCTTGATATTTCACCTAAGATAATATCTTGAAGATTATTATTAAAATAAAGTTCTTGTATATCTAATGTTGATCCATCAGTCTCAACAATCCTAAAATATCTATATCCCGTTGTATTAAACAACTTAAACCAAATTATTTGCCCCTTAGGGAAAGCAGGAGAATTATTAGGAGGATAAGAATAAGGTACGGAAAGAGCTTGGGCAGAATTCCAATTTGTTCCATCATTTGAAGTTTCAAACTCTAACTTGTAATTGGCGTCTTCATTTGATTGTACACCAACTAAAGACAAACATATCTGAATAGGCGTCGGAGGAGTTGTTGGATTTTGACCATAATCATATTGAATAGCTCCATTAGGCAACGTTTGCATACAAGAAGTTGTAGGATCCCCATCAAATGCATTTTTAGCGATTCCATTAGGAGTTGTTGAAGGTGGAATATAGGAAGAAGCCGTCCCATTCAATTGACGCGTGCTAGTTCTTCTGCAAACATCTAAAACCTTACTAGTTGGGATAGGAAGCTCGTAAACAGCCTTATTTTGCACCATATTGATCATCTCAATATTAGTGCTCCATAGGTTTAATCCCTTATTGATCCATTCAGACAAAAGAAGATTCGCGCTTCTTTGAGCTGATTGAATCTGTTCGGCCGTAATTAAATCAGGAAGAATGCCAATTCTTTCAAATGCATCATCAATGAATTGCTGAACAATTGTATTTTCAAAATTATAAGAATTCGAAGCAGTTGGCATTATTTAATAATTTCCCAAACAAATAAGTCAATAAGTGACTACCCCTTGTGGAACCCCTTTAAAGTTTCAGCGAGATTTGCTCTCTTTCTCAAAAGAGGATTTTTAGAATTCTCTGCCTTCTCTAGCTTTCCCTCAGGGATTTTTTGGCCAGCTGGCACATGCAATTGCTTGTGAAGCGCTCCTGGGCTTTTAATCGCACCTTGAATCCACATTTTCTTTGCTCTACTCATTATTAAATTCCTTGCTGACAAAATATTGCTGTAAAGTTCGTTCCGGGTTGGCCTGCCTCAACAAAAATAGCTATATAATTCAAAAGGCTGGCATATCCAAATGCCGATATAGTTGTCCCAGACGCCATTGTTGAAACCGCATTCACAAGATAACTATTGGGCAATGTAGGTGGCTCACCATCAAGATAAGTAGGCGGATAAACCAAGGATGGATCAAATAAAGATCCAAAACAACCATATGCTATTGTTCCTCCTCCATTAACAACAACTTGAACTGCAGTTGAGGAAGAGGGATGATTAGTATATGTATTCCATACAAAGTAGTGAGTATGTCCCGTTACTCCCCACCCAGCACTAAAAGTCGGAGGAAGAGGAAAAGTTCCCCCTGTTGAAACAATAGAAATAGAGGTAACTACATCAAAATAAGCTGTAGTTTCGAATGAACCTCCAACTAAAGCAGTACTTGGAAAGACAACAGTTAATGGTTGCGTTTGATATAAGCCCGTTATAGTAAATTGGAATCCTGGAAAAGCTCCTGTGCTCGATGAAACCGTAACTGTCCTAGAAAATCCTGGAAATGGCTGAAGCCCATAAGGTCCATTTAAAGGAATGTTTCCAGGTGCAGTTACAGTTTGATTTACCATCAAAGCTTGAGGATTTTCTGCAGGCCAATTATATATAACGGGTCTCATATATTAAGCTCCCATGTTTCCGTAAGCGGCTCTTGGGTTAGAGACACCGAAGGAATACCGCTCAACTGCTTTCGCCATAAGGTTGTCTGTTGCAAAATCGGTATAGACATCAGTTTCGATTTTTTCACGAACATAATGCTTGAAACCGTCAGGTGCATCAGTGAACAAGAACCATGCGGTCGGACTCGTCAAAAATTGATTGGTTCTATACCCTTGAGGGACTGCAGACAGATTGTAGATCGCGCTTATATCGTTATCAGCTGTTTGAGTTCTGAAAGAAGATTCAAGCAAACGACAAGCAGTAAATTGAAGTTGTGGAGGCACAATCAATTTCTGAGGTTTCGTCATAACGATCAATCCAGCTTGATTTCGGAATTGTTGAGTCTGTGTAATCGCAGTCTCGAGTGAGGTTTCACTCAATTGAGCAGCTACAGATGTATTGCTCAAAACTCCAGTATCAATTGGGTGCAAAGTGCTGAAAACGGGCTGCCCGTCACCAATCGGGAATGCCCCATTGAATCCATTATTCAAAACAGCAGCTCCAAGAACTTCTTTGGTTTGAGCCATAGAATTTCGAAGTGCCTTTGCTTGAAGTGGAAACCTTGTTTTATAAAGGTTATCCAACAAAGCCTGTCTTGTGATAATGAAACCAAGAGCCAAGTACTTATGCACATAGTTTGTGATAATTCTTTGACCCATATCGTCCATAGCAGTTGCAGCGCCTTCAGCTCGAATTTGAGCAAGCCCCAACATCTTCATTTCGACTTCGATTTCAACAGCCTTATCGGATTCGTATACTTCATAAAATTCAGACCATTGTGCGGGGTACATTGGATAGTCCCCAAAAACGGCAGCGAGTCCAGGTCTTAATAGATTCGCTATTTCGCCAGTATTAATTGCCATTATTTATTACTCCTTAATAAGCGATTCTGGAAACTTGAACAAAAGTCACATAAGAACCAGTCACTGAATTGAATTCTTGAAATTGCCCAGTTCCACCATTATTAGTACAAATCACAATTCCTATTTTGGCCGCTGATAGAAGAGGAACTACTACAGCTCCCTGCATGTTGTCTCCTGTTCCTCCAGTAATGGAGAAATCCATTAAAGTAGAACCAACGTATGCATTTGTAGTTGGATTATAAACAACAGCATACATAAAGAATTGGGTAGGTCCTCCAGTCGTATTTTCAATCTGTGCAGTTGCATTAACTAAATAAGATCCTGAATAAGGAATATCTATTAGTCCCGCAATTACAGGATCCAAAACAATGCCAGATCCAACACTAGGAGCTTCAGGAAGAACAAGCTGAACAGGAATAAAACCAGAGGTGGGCCCAGCAACGGGAAACGCAGTATTGTTTACAGGAAAAGGAACCGCCGGTGTTAATGGCGGAGACCCCACTCCAGCTACGGTAAATGAACCAGTTAAAGGACCACTAAAATTACCTTGTCCTGGACTTGCATTCTTTAGAAGATGATTGTTTGCAAGTACCAGTACATTATTATAAGCACCAGGCCCAACCAATGTTCCATTAATAGCAGGTTCTGCTACCGCAAACATATTTCCAGGTTGTGGAGTTAAGGAAATAACCTTAAATACAGAAGCTGAAGAAGTTGTTGAGGTAGAATAATCTAAATAAAAACCTGATTTCTGTGAAAAAGCATCACCCGCAGGAGGATTTGTTGGGGGAGATGGATTTAAACCAGGAGAAACTCCGCTTCCGCCCACGCTAACATTATAGTTAAAAAACAAATCTGTAAGACGAACACCAGAAGTAAGTGCATTATAATTCGAAACCTGAATATTAAATAAAACCCAAGGATCATCACAAACACTTACAAAAGCTGGTCCACCATTAACGGTTACAGTTCCAGCTTTCCACATATCCGCTGTGACATAATTATTATTCACATCATAATACTTAACTCCTTGAAAAACACCCATAATTGGAAGCCACGAAGCCGCGATTGGAGGATTAACGCTTGTGTTGGGCGGACTATAAGCAAGTCCAACATTCCCATTTCCAACAAAAGTTAACGGATCTCCATTAAACAGAGAAGTTGCATATCCACTAGGAATAGGATAATCATTAGTTGCGCCATTCCATAAGGTCCCATCAATTCGTCTGACGGGTTGTAATCCTTGGGACGCATTCGTGCCATAAGACATAGAATATCTCCATAAAATAATAAAAAATTAATTGGCAAAGCCAACACAATGTTAATATTCGATATTTTATGGATATACCGCGAACCGGAGAGCTGAACTCCCCTCGCGATTTAAGACCGTCTCGCTCGACGTGTCATATTATGAGTATGACTCTCACTCAGATTAAAATCTGAGCCAGCGATTTAATGTCTCGCCCGACATTAGTTAATATTAAACAACATTAATCAAAAAAAGACAATAAAATTTATCAATAAAAAAATGAATGAATTCGCTTATGCGTGGGAAAACTTGGGAAAAATTAAACTTTCTAATAGGCACAAACACTGGTATATAAAAAAACCAACGCAATAGGCAAAAAGGAAAAAAAGCTATGACAATAAAGACAGAAAACGAAGTTTCAATGGATGCAGAGGCTCCCAACCAGGCTGTACTAAAGCAGAAGCGTGGATTTGCGGCGATGTCGCCTGAAAGAGTTAAGGAATTAGGGAAAAAAGGAGGAGCAAGTAGAGTCGCCCAATTAGGACGCGAAGGATATGTAGCCATAGGAAGAAAAGGAGGAGCCGCTAGAGCTGCTCAATTAGGACATGAAGGATATGTAGCCATAGGAAGAAAAGGAGGAGCCGCTAAAGCTGCTCAATTAGGACATGAAGGATATGTAGCGATGGGAAAAAAAAAGGAGGAGCCAGTAAAACTGCTCAATTGCGTAAAGAATAATTAACAAATCATAAAAGTAAAAGCTGCATCAGCCAAAACAGGTGGACTAACACTCATATTGTAGGTATAGACAGTTGCTTGAGGATAAATTGCCGATGTTGTAACAGGATTAAATGAGTAGATGGTTCCACCAACAGGAGCACATGATCCCACTATCACATCCGCTGTTCCTGTTAAGCTGGTATAATTAATTAAATACGTTCCTGTCGTCATAGCTGGTTTAACTATTCCACTCACATTAGAAGTTAGATAATTAGGAGCACCACTTGAACTAACATTCCCTGCCGCTATTAAAACTTGAGGAGAATCGATTGAATTAGCAGAAAAGATAACTTGTTGAGAACCATCGCCTACATTCAGATTGGTGTGGGCCGGAGTCGTTGTTATGGTGTGGCCAGACAACACAATATTGCCGATCGTAACAGGTGATACGAAAGGATTTATCAAGCCAATGGTTGGATTTCCGGAAATCCCCTGAGGATTTGTAATGGAAATATTACCCCCATTAATAAGAGTGACGGCCGAAAATGTCTTAGTTCCGCTATTGTATGCCACAAGCCCTGAAGTTGCTAACCCAGAAACTGCATCCAGATTCGGAGATAACATAAACGAAAATCCCCCACTAGAAGTAATAGAAGCAGGTGTAATGGTTAGTGATCCACTCGGATCTCCTGTCATAGTTAAACTAGTGATAGGACCAGAAGCTCCCAAAGCTATAGGTAATTTCCTCCAAGTTCCAGCAACCGTTGTATTATCACTAAGATAAATATAATACGCAGTTCCAGGAACAATTGTGAGCAGAGGAGCATTATCAGCTGTATTAAGTTGGAGACTATAAGCAGTTGCTAGATTATTAATAATAAAATTGGTGCCAACAGAAACAATTCCAGCAGGAGCAGCAGGAGGACTTGGGTTAGTTGCAACTGCCGGCAATGTAAGAGTCAATCCAGCTCCAGTTGGCGTTACATCCATAATACTAGCCACAACATTCGCCGTATCCTGAAATGAAGTTGGCCATTGCAACTGTAAATTTGCAGACAATGTTATGTTAGCATAAGAACTAAATGCTGGACTAACTTGATTCCCACCAAAAATATTTGTATAAGTAGACATTTTATTCTGTTACTTCCTCAAACTGCATTTGAAAATTTTTACCTTTTATAGGCACATCAATAATTACTATTTTATTTGTAATGCTCTTATCTTTTGATTCAAAATCTTCTTTGTTTTCTTTTTCTATGCTTTCCATTATTTACCATCCATATTTAAGAATACTTGCTGCTATTATGAATAACCTTCATAGGCATAGAAGGATCATCCATAAAGTGGTCTTGACCAGGTAGAGTATTCATCATCTGATTGGTTTGCTCTTGACGAGATTGTCTTTCGATTTGCCCATACTTCTTATCTCTTTGATGTAAAATCAACTCTCTGCGTCTAATATAAGCCGGCATATGCCCTCCTCCACTATAAGCGGAGGCTAAATCAGGTCTGTGTTGCGATGTAACAGGTTCCCAGCCTTTCATAGCAGCTTCGTCTAAAGAATAATGATCTGGATTCCCCATAAGGCTTTCACGAATATAACAGTAATCTTTATCAACTGGAATTGTACTTGGATCAATATCTAGAAGATTCTTTGAAGTCATAGTTAAGTGCGATTTAATAATTGCATCTCTTTCCTCAGCAGATCTTTCTTGAAACTTTCGTGTTTCCTGGAATCTATCTTTAATGTATTCTCTTTTATTGGCCATAAGTATTTCTATCCCCTCTCTTCTTCATGTCTTCTATTTTGTGCTTCAACCAGCTTTCTTCAGACAACCCCGCATTGCGGGCCATGAACTTTTCATCCTCCGTCAAAACATAACGTTCTTTAGGTTTTGAGTTAGAATATGACGAATTCCCCCTACTTACAGGAGAAACATTATTGTAATTTGATTTGTTATTAGAATTTGATCTATTACTATCAGAGTCTGAAAAATTACTTCTTATAAAATTATTTACCTCACTTATATAAGCTGGTGAAAAATATTCATGCCCTCTACCTTGCCTATATAAATTTTCATCCAATTCCTTTGTAAATTGATACAAAGTATTAACCTTATTTGGATCATATTCTGGCCTAGCAGGATTCATCCAAGGATTTGCTTTAACTAAATATTCTGCTTCAACAGGAACATCTACTTCAGGAGTATACTGAGCAATAGGAGGTGCCGAATATTGATATTGCTTGGCAATTTCAGCTTCTTCAATGGCATTTAGATACTTCTGTTTTTCATAATCTCTTTCTGTCTGCTTATTTTTGATTGTCTCCAATCGAGCAACAGCTGTACTAAGATCAAAATCAGCCTGCACAGCTAAATCTGTGTCACCTTCCTCTAATGCGCGTCGTTTATTTTCTCTAGCTTGTTCAATAATATGATAGACATTTTGGTCTGCTTGAGCTAAAGCCGCATCAGACGAATCCGTTGCATATCTATGCAATTTATCCGCCTCAGACTTCCAATAATAAGCAGCATCTTGCCAATCTTGAGCTTCCTTAAGAATTCGATATTTTTCTTTCTGAAGTCTATGAGTTTTATGCTTATATTCTGCGTTTATTTCATTTGTGAAGTTATCTTCTGGGTTATCTACAATCTGAAAAGAAGTGTTTTCTAAATTATTTTCTGATTGATCTAAATTATTATCAGTTTCCATAAATTAATTCCTCTTTACATAGGTTGGATCTTCTAATCTAGGAAGAAGTAATTTATCGTCATCTATTATCATTATTTGAATATCTCTATAAGATTGCTGTGTACCCTCATTTCTATTAATAGATACGATGTCTCCAAGTTTTATCCAAGGACCTGAGCGGAATCGTGGATGTTCATAACAATCGGGCCCCATAGCAATTACTTTTCCTGAAATAGAATTAAATTTCTTAAATTCCATTATTGTATCTGGGATAAAAATCCCTCCTGCCGTTGTATTGGGTTCGATATATAGCTGAACTATAAATTTATATCCCGCAACCGGAGGCGGAAAAAAACCTAATTCTCTCACGATATTTCTTCTCATTATTCTATTAACATCCATTCCTAACATCAAATTTGGATTGTATGACTTTAAAATACTTTGAATTTTATCAACTTGATCCTTAGAAAACTTATAGTGCTCAATTAAATTACTTCTACTAAAATAAACAAGATCTTTGATCTGAGTAATTCCAAGATATAATAAATCAAACAAAAGATCTTCGTCTTCTATGAAATTATGAATATTATGCACCATAAGGAATGATGTGTCTTCTTGCTTGGAATGATCAATAATTTTCAATCCTTCTGGAGCTATCGCTTTATTACTCACCCAGTTCCTCTCTTTCTTCTTGTGGAATATGTTTTTTATTTAATTCAGGAGATTTTCCCATTTGGAACCTATCATAAAGATCATCAAGGATAATCGTAAAATGATCGTAAGCATTTAGCTTCCCACAATTAAAACGATAATCCTCATATGACCCACAGTTTCCCATTCTCAAATGCTTTATAACGTCTATTTTTCTTTCTTGAAGAGAAATTCGAATAGCTTCATAAAATTTATGTAACAAAAAAACCTCTATCTTCTTATATATAGATATTAATACATTTATACTTTATTAAAACCATTTTATCAAAGTTTAATATATTAAAACTTAATAAGTTTCACTCAAAGTTCTTGTTCCTCTTTTACCTAATTGCTTTCCAGTGGGAGTCATTTGCCCATGACGCATCTTTCCAACGCCTCCCATGGCATATCTGCCACGACGAGCTTCATGTTCACCATGAGAACGTTTGTCTCCATACCCTCTTTCCCCATGAGGAAAGGTTTCAAAGTTCAAAGCAGCACTCATTCCGCTTTCGTTACGAGTTCTGGTTGAATGATGACCATCATGGTGATGATGAGCTCTGCCGCCCCTTCTCATTGGGGTGCCCATTTCTGGGTGCTCTAAGCCCATCTTGGCTCTGATTTGACCAGCGCCCATATTAGCAAAAGGATTGGGCAGTCCCATTCCCTGGTGCTCTTCAACGGGGAATCCTTGTTGAGTTTGCTCTTGATGCATGGGTTCTTGAGGAAGATTTTCTTCAGGCATTCCCAGAGTCATATTGGAGAATGGATCTTCTTCCACCATGCCACCATCCGCGTAACACCGTCCCCTACGATGTCCCGAATGACCACCCTTTTTTAGATGACCACCCAGATCATAAGCTCTGCCATGTTCTTTATCGAATCCACCTTCTGAATAATGCCTGTGATGAGGGTGATGAGAATGCAAACTCCCACCTCTTTTAGCAGCACTTTCCCTTTCATCCGAGGGATAATCTTCTCTATTTCTGCCATAAGAAGAGCTTCCTCTATCTGATTCCGGATACGCATATCCCCCTTTTGACATTCTACCACCAACGGCCGCATTTGGAACTGAAATCCCATGCGCTAGAGCTTCACCGCCATGTGTATGACGCCTTCTGTGCGATCCCGAATGAGGCACCCTATACTCTCGTCCATCTCTTTCCATTTGCATTTCATGAGGAATATAAAGATTTGTTAGATGACCTCCTTGAATCTCATGTTCTGAAGGATAGCGTTCTCTATGCCCATGAGGATGTCTCTTCTTAGGCATGCCCTGATGCTCATGATGACGTTCACGAGAAGCTTCAAAATGCTCTACGTGGCCACCCCTTTTATATTCACGCATAGGAGTTCTAGAAGGTGCTGAGGCGCTCGATCTTGGCGACATACTAGTATTAGCGAATTCTCCTCCAAGCATCTTTTGTGCTTTGGCTCTCATATTATCGGTACCATGGTAACCGCTCATAAATTTGTATAAAGTAGCATCAGACATTATAGTCTCCTTGTTTGATAAGTAATTAATTAGTATTTATAAGTTTTAAATAATCTTCTCTTGGTATAATTTTTCTAAATTCAGAAATTTCAGATCTGAATTCACGATAAATATCATCCAAAGATCTTCCTTTTATTAATTCTCTTTTAATCTTGCAGCTAATAGCTACGTATCTTTCCAGCGCATCGTTGCAAGCCGTCTTTGGCTCTATGGTATACGTATGAAGCGGATACTCGCTTCTAATTTCAATATCCCCATCCATTGTAATATATTCACTCATTGCTTAAATCTCCGCTGGTGAATTTTGAAACATATTTTGTTTGTCAACTTCATGTGAGTGCTTAATCAGATCTAGTTCTATTTTCATATTTTGAATTGCTATGTCTGTTTCATTCTTTTCATCCGCTATTAACTTTTGAATATCAGTTTTATACTTATCCAACTCTAGCTTCATCTTTTCTTTCATCAAGTCTGTTTCAGCTTTGGTCTTTGCAATCTCTTGTTGCTGCTGAATGTCCGCCAACATGAGAGTTGATTGATCGATTTGAGGTTGTGGATTCTGTTGAGCCGCCATCTGCTCTAACTGTTGTTGCTGAAGTTGTTGTTGCTGTTGTGTTGCCATTGCAGCTCTTAAAGCCACTTCATTCTGGATATTTGGATCTTGCATCTGATCTAAAGGAGGCAACTGGATGCCCATATGCATTTGCATTTCAACATAATATTGCATCGCTTGATGTTCATGGATTAACGACTGAATAAGAGGATTCTGTCCTTGAGGATCAGCACCAGAGAGAACCGTAATGTGAGACGGATGGTCCTGCCAGATAGCTGCCTTTGACGCCTTTCCTTGCATTGCATTCATAACTTCATGAATCGGATCAACTGTTGGCGATTCTTGAGGAGGCGGTAAAATCTGTTCTATATTCTCCATCTTCATTGCTTCACATGCACGCAAATGAACTTGTCTCATGTCATAGAGTTGAGGAGCCTTTTCAGCTATTTGAATTAAAGAAGATGCCTTGATTAATCTATGAGAAGAAGTATTAATAGAAGGATCTGAAACAGGAATAATACGAATATTAGGAGTAAAATCTTGTCGTGTAACAGAATTAATCTGTCCTTTAATCGGAAACGATACAGGATTCTCTGGAAAGCTTTGTGCAAACAATTCATAAAGTAATCCAAATTCTCGACTTAATGAGATGTGAAGTGATCTTAAAATGGAAGATTGAACTAAATTTGCAACCTCTAATAAAGCTAACGTTGTTCCAACTGCTGCATTTTGTTTGTCTTCTGCGAGTTGAGTATCTGCAGTCAATGCTAGATTCTGTGTTTGTTGTATTAATTCTTTTCTGAGTTCATTTAAAACCTGAGACGGCTCTCCATAAGGCATTGGCATAATTGCTTGCTGAATCGGCAACCCACCTGTCTCAATATCCCAGAACTCACCTGGTCCTATGGGTTTGTCATTGAACTCAGTTCGAAGGCCCTTTACCTTTAAACCACCAGGAAAGTTCTTCAAGGTTCCAGCATCAATTAATTGTCTCAAAACACTCGTTAAAGCAACTGCATTGCTCCCAAGAAGATGCGATAATCCTAATCCATACAATCCAAATCCTGGTAAGTAATTATATTGTATGAAATAATTCTTTCTTTTAAATAAAGAGTCTCCTTCTTCCCAGTTTCTTCTAATTGATAATATTTTTCTTGTAGATTCACAAATTGATACTATATATGGAAGAGGCAATTGCTCTTCCTCCATTTTTTTACTTCTATCTTCTATAACAAGATCTGTATGAACTTCAAATATCTTGAAAATAGATTGTTTTTCATAACTTCCTGTTTGAATACCTTCTAATTTCTTGATTGTTTTAGTCGTTTGAAGATTTTCGTCTTCATCTTCGTCATTAAGACCTTCCAGAGACATCTCTCTATAAAAACCCGTCATTTGACGCATCTTAATATCTTTCTTCGTCAACGACAGAACATGAGTTAAACGACTAGAGCTTAAAATGCTAACACAACTATTATTTACAATGAAATCTTGAGGATCAATAAATCTAGCAACTGGTTTTTGAGTAATGGGATCAACGTATACTTTTCTAAATGCACATCCAACTATACCCAAATAAATCAATAGTCTCTCAGAGTCTGAATAATATTCTTTGTCTTCTTCAGTTAGATAATAATTCATCCAACTCTTAATACGATCCGATTGTTGTTCCAACTCTGGATTTGGATATCCTAATAATTCACATTCGACAGGTCCTTTTTGCGGAAATAATTCTGCGCGCGCAGTTGCATAAAAACGAATAAGAGAGGTAGAAAGAGTCGTATCAACAGCACGACAAGCAGAAATAAACGGAACATCTTTGAATTCTTCTAATTTAAATCCTAAATATTTAATACCCTTAAGATAAGCCTGTTCCCATTCAACTCTAGATTCTTTGTCCTGGACTATATCCTCTAGTAGTTGCGATCCTATTCGCTCTAGTTCAGAAGGATTAAGTGTTTCAGCTAGATTCTCTCCAAAATTCACCTTTCCAAAATTTGGATAAAGTACATTCTCATCCTGATCATCGCCCATTTCATAGACACTAGAGCCATCCGGAAGATCTTCTATCTTTACAAAAGGAGTAGAATTTAATGTGTCCACGAATAAGCATCACTTTTTGAGAAACAACTCATCCTACTTTACAACTAATAAATCATCTTTTGAACATATTATTTTTTGATAAAATATGATTACATCAAAATTCGTCAGTAATATTAATAAAACCTCAAAAAAAAGAAAGAAGTGGAATGCTAACAAAAGACATAGAATACGACTTGAATGCAAAAAAATTCAGTTCCCACATGCAAATGTATAACGAAATAAATTGTGAATCTTGGATTATAAATATTCCTTATTTATCTATATATACTAGAATGGAATTAATAGAAATAGGCATAAGAACTATGAGAGATCTTGTTTCTTGGACACGTGAAGAATTTGAACAGATAAAAATACACAGAAAATATCCAGATTCCAGTGGCTTAGTTACACCAATAAACCAACAAACAATATCTGAGATCGAAAAAATGTTTTTAATAACAAAATTTAAATTCGGCATTCCATTAGAGGATTTTTTGAAAATGCAACGCGAGGAAAAAATGAATGAAGATCTTAGGGATTGATCCAGCTCTAACTATAAGTGGTTGGGGGCTCATTGAGAATGCCCCCAAACCTCTTTATATTGCTCATGGATTGATAAAGACCAATCCAAGAGAAACCATTGAAAAAAGACTTAAACATATTTACTTAGAAACCATGAAAGTTATAGAAGAATTTAAGCCTTCTCAAATGGCGATAGAGAAAACGTTTATAAACGTAAGTGGATCATCAAGTTTATTGCTCGCAATTTCTCGAGGTCCTTTTTTGCTGGCTGCCGCCATGAATGACATTCCTATAACCGAATACACATCTACTCATGTAAAAAAGACTATAACAGGGTATGGACACGCAGAGAAACATCAGGTCTACACTCTAATGAAATTTTTAATCAAGGAGTGCCCCGAAGACCTGACAACCGACGCATCAGATGCTTTAGCAATTGCTCTAACGCATGCTCATATTTATAAAGAAAACAAATGATACAGTTTTATAGTCGGAACAATATAATCCTTACCGAGAAGTATAGAACAGAAATCAATAATACACGGTAAGGATTATAATAGAGTATTCTTGGAACATTATTAAAAAACAAGAATACCCTTAACTTAATTGAGCTTTGGACAATTAAGTATTCTCGAATCCTAAAACAAATCAACTATTGAGTCAATAGAAAAACAGTCCCCCTTGTGTAGTAAATATATTTAGGAGATATTAAGAGGGGCTGTTTTGTAAACTCTTGATGTGTCAAGATCTTTAGTCTTAATCACATCAAAAGCATTTTGTACTAGATTAACGGTAAAAGTAAAGTACTCCTAATTTTGTCTCAACAAACACCAAAAATCAACCAATATATTCCTTAAGTCTTACTCTTCTTGCTCTCTCACAATCTCATAATGCCCACGAGCCACATTCCTTAACTTCCCTTCATGAAGAAGAGACAATATAGCATTCCGAACTTGCTTCTTGTCTTTATCAATCGTTTTGTTTAATCTCCGCATTACATAAGCTGGCTGTGCTGTCTTATTGTGATTTTGAAAGAAATTTAAAACTTCTTGCTTTGCTGAATCAAAGTCTAAAAAAACATTTTGTTTAGTGGAAATTTTTATTAAAGAATTAGATCGACTCAATATTACATCAATTTTATCTTTCAAATCTTGAATATTAAATTCAAAAACATCAACTATCCTTGATATTTTATCTTCTATACTACTTAATCTAATATTAATATCTTTTTGCGATTTATATATATTACTTATGTCATCTGAATCATCAGAACCTAATTTCTGAACACACCCATTTGGTTTATCTAACTCATTCAAAAGTTCCAACAAAGCACGCATTGACTCTATTTTTGTCTCTAATTCCATTTCATTTTGCTCCCGGTAGTTAAATTGTTTAGTCTACTATTCCATAATCTAGTATTAGATTACTTCGCTCTATCAAGTGCTGTGTAAATATCCGTCAATCTATTGCACATTCCATCAAATGTTTTTCCATGAGAATCCATATGCGCATTAAAAGAAGATAAGTTCTCATTAACTGCATTCAAAATGAAAGCCATTTGTCCTAGCATCTTGCTGATATGATAAGTAGGTACATCAATCGTGTAGAGAAAATTCTGTCCATTTAGATTGTCTTGCACCGTAAAAGTCTCATGTACAGGAATAGTGGGGGGTTCAGCAGCCTGTTCTTCTTGTGTTTCAGAATCTGATGCAGATTGTTCTAAAATCTCCTCAACATCAGTAATAGATGCCTCTCCTGTGCTAATGGGTGCGGCTTGCTCTTGAATAATTCCATTGTCTTCCATTTCTTTTTCCCTTTCTTTTATTTTAATAATTAATTCATCTATATTATTTTCTAAATACTCATTTACACAATACGTTATGTGTTCTTTATCTTCCATCCATTTAATTCTCCTTTAATAAATCGGTTTCTTAATTCTAATGCTTGTATCAGACCTGTCATCGTCACTTGGATGCATAATCCAACCAGACCGATTCAGTCTAATCAAAGCTTGCGTCATGGTGTCCACAAGGTCGCGATCAGTTATGCTAAGAGGGTTAAACTTAACGCACTCTTCTACCAAAGTTTCAGCAAATTTCCGTGGTTCCTTATAAAAAGGAGGCTTCCCCGGAACGTACACACGGCCTGCTTCTAACAGAGGCGTTATCATATGAACCCTTTTAGATTTGTCCCCATATTTTCCTGGATTAAATCCTATGACCGGAATTCCCGCTCTGGTTAATTCTTGTATTAAAGGTCCTCCCGTCATCTTCTCTTCTATTAACACATAGTCCGGTCTAAAGTTCGTGCTAGGAGTCAAAGTAATTTCCCCGTCATCTCTATAATCTCTATAAAGACGTTGTGCCATTACCCTTAGTTCTGGAAAACCTACGCGCCCTCTCCATAAACTTAACAAAATTAATCCGCGTGTGTCACCAGATATTTTGAATATTCCCCACGTAGTGCATGCAGAATAGCAATTAGATTCCTTTTCCCCATAAGCTGTATCCCAACTCTGCACCACATATTCAATGTCCGGAGGAGTTAATTTATCCCACAAGATAAACCAATGCCTCTTAATAATACCTCCGGCCATTGGGCTAGGTCGTTGCTGATATTGACCGGCATATCCATACTCCCCCAAATGAGACTTAAAACTCGCAATCTGTCTTGGGCCGATACGATCTTCGCAAAGCAATTGTCCCTCTTCAGTTCTTGGATCTTCCCACACTTCCCCATTAGGGAATGTGATCGTGCATTTGTTAGATGGATCAAACTCCATTGGCAAGATAAGCTTTAACCATGAATCTGCATTGTCAGAATTCAGAATCAATCCAGAAATATCTCTCTCGCCCACTCTTTGTTGAACCACAATACGAATGTCTTTCTTTGGATCCTTAGACCTGCTCGGCCATACCTGGTTCCACCAATTAGCAGCACCTTGTATTTTTACTTCTGAATAAGCATCATTCACATCATTCGGATCATCTGCAATCTTAATTGCAGCCCGTCGCCCAGTTGTAGCACCAGTAACAGAGGTTGCAATCCTATACCCAAAACAACTGTTGTAGAAGAATCCCTTAGCACTTTGATCTGAAGCCAGCTTAACTCTATCACCCCACCTTGATTGAAACCATTCAGACTCCAATAATCGTCTACACTTCAAAGATTGTTCCAAAGACACAGCAGCGGCATAAGATGCACACATGAACGTTTCTTCAACATCATGAATCCAACACCACACAGGGAACATAATGCTTATCAAGGTTGTCTTGCTAGTGCCTGGCGGGACATTGAACAAGCCGTCTTTAAACTCACGTCTAAAGAGAGATTCAAGGCATTTGCAGATAATCTCCATGTGCCAGCCACCAACAAAAGGGATATTCCCCTCAACAGACGGCCATGCTTGTTTAGTGAACTCGTACAGGGATTCTTCAGCAGCAAGCCTTGCTTCAAGGGCCTCTGCTACGATTGCTATTTCTGCTTCTGTGTATTCTCTTTCCACAAATTCCTTAAGACTAAGAACATTTGTTTAATATTTAATACACACTTACTTATTTTTCAATTAATAACGATATCCATATCATTCATTGATCGATAAACTTTTTCTGTTATCTTGTCGCTTCTTCTCTATTTCTTTTAAACGTAATTCATCAACAGGAAATATTCCATATTTTTGAGCATCTTCTTCATCTCTGGCCGGCAAGGACTCAACCCATCCCTGATAAGTAATACCGCCACGACCAAAAGACTTAGCTCTTATCCATTTACTTCCATTCCATTCACATACATAACCTTTGTCACGAATGAAAGCTTGTTCTCCTTCAGTGTTCGGCAAATTTTTAATCTGCTCTAGAGATACCACAGGAACATTTGCGTCTCTCGCCAGAAGTTCCTCCGCACACATGCCTCTTGAACTTTCTTCCAATTGATGTTTCCTTGCTAAGTTATACAGAAATTTTTTCGTCACATATCAAGCCTTTCCTCTCTCGTCCTCACAACACCAAAATTTCCCACGTATAGGTACAGGATAATTCTGTTGAATTCTTTTAAATATCTTAGAATACAATTCTTCATTCTGCATATTTATAAAATAAGACTCCCAGTAAATATCGCCGTAGTCTTGTTCATGTGTGTTGCCGTCTTTTGTGAACCCTAATCCCGCAAAATAATAATCACACACAACCATTTCAGCTATCTGTTTAAAACATTTGCTTAAGCAATCTATTCTATTTCTTAGATAATCAAATCCCATGTTATGAAAGTCGTTAGTCTCTTGAAGCGTAATTGCCAACATATTATCCGAACCAGGCGAAGTAGCTGTAAGTACATAATCAAGATAGGGTTCAAATTTCATATCAAAATCTATGTCAGCAAAAACTCCCTCAAATTGGCCGCTAATTCTTCCGTCATAAGGACCAGTAGGGAACCATTGAATATTTCTATTCTTTAAAACTTCTTCGAACTCTTCCTTAGTTTTCAATTCTTTACTCATTACATCCTCTTATCTGTTAGGGACAACATCCTCTTATCTGGTAGGGACAATGAGATTTGAACTCATGACTTCCTCTCCTAAAAATCTTGATAAGTGCTACTACCATCGCCAATCAATATCTCAATTCTTATTCCGAGTTGCTTTACCGCTAAGCTATGTCCTTATATATCTGGTTGGGACGACAGGAATCGAACCTATATTCACTGGTCCAAAGCCAGGTGTCCTACCTTTAGACGACACCCCATTATTTGTTTCTACTCAAAGAATCCACATAATAATCAAATCTTTTCTTCGACAGACTCAGCTTTTTTAAAGCTTTTCTTCCCTTATGTTGTTTAAATACAGGAGACAGAATATATTGTTTATAATCCGTTGAAAAAGGATCCTCACTAAATCTGATCCTTTCATCAATAAACTTACTATCCTTCATCTATTAACTCCATAATATCAATCAAGTTGTAATCAAAGCATACTTCAATGCGTTGTTGAAAAATATGCTTCATGAATCTGATTAACCTGCTCTTCAATTTCAGGAAGATTTTTTAAAAACCATTCTTGAAACTCTTTGGGAGAATCTTCAAAAGAGATGGTCTTTATATCATCGGAACATTCTTCAAGTACAACCGTGACACCATTTTTGATTATCTTTTGCATAAAAACACTCCATTACTCTAAAATTGTCTCTGCCAATAAAAATCTTCCCAAAGGCGTAATATCCCTATGCAGCTCCTTCAGAATATCATCTAACATCTTTGCATCTGCTTTTTTACCCCAATTCTTCTTTCTTGCCTGTCTCTTTAAACGTCGAGGATCCAGTAACTTTTTCGTCTTATCTTCTATCATTCCAATCAAAAACCTTGAATATACATTCACCTACTTTAAAAACCCACTTATCCAACTTTTTATCATACTGACTCTCGATAAAATGATTGGGATTCTCTTTATTAATCACATCTAACAGAAACTCTTGAAATTAATCCTCTTTTTGAGAATACGCGTTCGTAGAGTACGTAACAATAAAATCTTCTAACTCATTTCGTTCGTCTTTAGTGAAGTTTTTATAATACGGATGAACAGATAATTCTACCCATTCTTGTTTATCAGGATCCCAAGAGACAGCCGGCCTTACATATGATGAAGGATCTGCTAGCTGTTCTCGCAATGACTTAGATTTTGTTATTTGAGTCATTTTCTTGTTCCATTCTTTTATATTCTGCCTGAAACTCCTCTGGTGTCAACCCAGGAGACATCTCTACTAATCTTTCCTGTTGCTCCTTTGTGATTCCACCTTTTTCAATCCCGAGCCAAAAAAGTAGCTTCTCTTCATCTTCAGGCTCCGGATCAATAGTCTTCCACAAAGGACTTCTTTCTATAAAAGGCATGTCAAACATATCATCTGTCACTCTTCTCTCTCCCATTCTCCATTACGATATTCACAAATAGTCATTTTATCTAAGATCAATGCCTTTGTTCCTTCAGGAAGCTTCACATGCTCTGGAACCATAACGCACCCAATGTTGTGAGTGTTGGCCATGTCTTCACCCTCTTCTCCTAATGCAATGCATAAGAGCTTCCGTGCTTTCGCTTCCAGAACAATCGGAATCGAACACTGAGGCGCTCTAACTAGTTCTTTATCCAACAAGCAGCTCCCCATTCTGATCTATGGGTAATCCTTCGATCCTTTTACTCTGTACATATTGCGTCATAATCGCTCTCAGCTCTGTAGTTGACATATTATCTGCATCGTCCAGAGTCTCGATCTGCCTTGGTGCTTCTGCTTCTATAGTAATGTGTGTAGGCTTAGCCATAGCGAACTCAACAATCATTGCCAGCATCCTCTGGTTACCTTTATGGGCTTGTTCGAAGATTTGATCCATAAGCTTTGGCCAATCTTCCTTACATCTCTGTAAGAACATTTTGGTAAGTTCTATTCTTCCAGAATCGTTACTTCCAGGAGGTCTTCCCTTACCTTTTGAGAGGGTATGTCCCTTCTGAAACAGGTGGGGTCCGTGATGTCTGGAATATTTTTCTTTTTTTAATTCATTTTGCATTGGATTTCCAATCAATTTAATTTGAGTTTTAAAAAGGAACTCTATCGTCTTCTAGAAACATTGAATACATAGAAATTTCATCTGTATTCTGTGTTTGTTGATTATTTTGATTTACCTGTTCCCCTTTTTCTTTTAAATATATTTTATGTTTATTTTTTTTCAGCACTACGATGTCTACTGATTTCTTATTTACGCCATCTTTGTCGTGCCATTTATTAGTAACCAATTGTCCTTCCAGATACACGAGAGATCCTTTTCGCACATGTTCTTTTACATATTGTACACATTCCAATTCAAAAATTGTAACATTGTGCCATTCAGTTTTAGATCGATCCTCTTGGGAGGCTCTATCTTTCCATTTTTCGGTAGTAGCTACACTTAATTTAACCAATTCGAGCCCATTTTTACAGGGGATGAATTTAGGATCAAGTCCAACAAACCCTTCTATCATTACTAAATTCACTTAATCTCCTTTATATATCGTTATCTATTAAAGGATTTAGCATCATGCAACCTTTTGATCAAGTAGAAAAGTGCATTAACATTAAACTTTTCTCTAGATTACTAACAATTCATTATGCAGATGTAGATAACATGCATTAATAGGAGAACGACACAATGACACCAAGAGATAAATACAGGTTAGCAGAACGATATTTAGACATAGGTAGTGAGGATAGAATCTCAGAAATCACCGAGATGGGAATGGTTTTACTTTTAGAGGCTGCACAAGAAGAGTACGTAGGAGCTATGAACTTATTAGCTCAACGTTATTTACAGCCGATGAACTTAATGGTCGGCCCCAGTGATCCTGTTGATGCGGAAAAAGGCTTTGAATGGACTCTCAAGGCCGCGAAGGCGGGATGTCGTTGGTGTCGGAGACAATCTATAACGGTTACTAAGCTAGTAGGCCGAATGGAGTTATCATGAAACCGGACGCGGTTTTGATTTTTATTTGAAAGCAGCGCGATCGGTTTTGGCTTAAGGCATTCTGCGGGTTTGCGGGAAAAACCGATTAAATTTTTCACAAACCGGATGCGATTGCTGCTAAACCGGATTCAGTTTGAATTTTTGTTTGTGGAAAGTACAATCGGTTTGCCTGATGGAAACCCCGCAGAGCCGGCAGTGTGAGAAAATTAATATATCTATATAGCCAGGGGATAGGAACAGAGCAAGATTCAAATCAAGCAAAACATTGGGCAAGGAGATTACTAGAAGATGTTAACGAATAGAAAATATACGGGCAGAGAGCTTCGAGACACCCCATTAGAATTCAAGATTAATGAACTTGAGGAAAGCAGATTAGATAGATTTCTGGCTAATTATTTAAGCCATTATGAAGAGGACGCATGGGATTTTTTGAATGTAGAAGGCACTTCAGAAGATGACGAGGACGGTCCAAGTTATGAAGAGTGGAGTTTATACCATGAAGATAGATAAAACAAAATTTATTAGACAAACAACATTAGGAGAAGATTATGTATGACCCCAAATTAGAACCATTATTTCTAACAGAGAAATTGAGTAACATCGCTCGTTTAGTAGACAAATCCACCAACTCATTAGAAAAGCTGGTTACTTTATTAAATGATGTTATTAAAGACGATGAATACAAAAAATTAAAAAATGTAAACAAGAATAAACAATAGGAATAACCAAAATGAAAGATGCAGAAATTATTAAAAAAGACCTTTCAAATATCATTAAGAGAATGGAAGTGTATTATTCACCAAAAGAGCAAGATAGATTAAAGCCTATATTTTCATCCATAATAGCTATAGAGAAAACATTAGAAGAGATAGAAGAAAGCAAACGCAATGAAATAGAACGCAATGAAATAGAACGCAATGAAATAGAACAAAAACAAAAAAGACCCGTAGAATACGTAATTCTGATAAAGGAACTACATGACAAAATAGAATTTCGTAACTGCAGTATTAAATTCCGGGGAGATGATTGTACAAAATATCTCGATAGTTTTTCAGCAACCCCTAGTGAATTAAAGACTATTCTAACTAATATTTTAAATAGCTTAGATGATGATTATGACGAGTGGTTTGCGGAGGATGTCTCATGTTAACAACAGAACAACTCATCAGACGGAAGAATGGATTAGGAGGTTCGGACATTGCAGCGATCCTAGGATTAGATCCTTATAGGACAGCTTATGATATTTATCTTGATAAAACGTCGCCTGTTTTAGTTGGCCAAGAGGAGGAAGCAGACGCAAGCCCTGAGGAAGAATTAGGCCCTAAATACTGGGGCAATGCCCTTGAGGATGCGATTGCGGAAGGATATGAAAAGAGAACCGGTTTTATGACTACTAAGAGTGATACGATTTATCACCCTTTGTATCCGTACTTATTTGCGCATCCAGACCGATTAATTAAAGGAACCGATAAAGGCCTTGAGATTAAAAACGTTGGGTATAGACAAGCTCATTTATGGGGAGATGAATCTAGATTAATTATTCCAGAGCAATATCTGATTCAAATTGTCCATTACATATTGGTGACAGGTTTTGATAGTTGGGATATTGCAGCTTTAATAGGGGGTAATAAACTTCTTATTAAAACTTTTCATAATGATGAGAAAATAAGTTCAATTCGAGATAAGATAGAAGAAGAATCCACTAGATTTTGGAGACAGCATGTCGAGAAAAAAATCCCCCCCACTTTTATACCTAACGCCCATAGCAAAAATTCTCTCCTTAAGTATTATTCCACAATCGAGGAAAAAGAAATTTTCTTATCAAAAGATGTACTTAAACATAAAGAAAACTATCTTAAACATACTAAGCTAGTAACACAGAACAAAGCGTTAGCAGATTCAGCTAAAGCTCATATTCTAAAAGAGATGGAGAATGCTTCTAAGGCGGTATTTCCCGATGGAAGTATCTGCATGAGAAAAAGCATTCATGTAAATTCTTACACAGTTCCTGAGAGGGACAATATTAGACTAACCTTTAATAACAAGAGTATCTTCTAATGAAAAATCACAACTTTATATTAATATTAGGTATTATCATTATTGGACTAAGTTGTATCATTGCTATTGATCTCCTTACAAATGAGTATTTAAATGAATTTGGATTATTATGGCGATCTTTAATTAATTTTATAGCAGGGGGATACGTAGGATCTTTGGGTTATCGTTATTATAGGAAGAACAAATATGAATAAGATTATAATATTTACAGCACAGGAGAATTTAAAATGAAAGAATTTACAGAAAACGGTGTAATTGGCCAAGAGGGAATCACAGATGCAACGCATACGGCTTCTAACTATCCAATGCACAACCTAGTACACAGAACAGATCCGCCAGAGAGAACTGTTGGTGCAGCTCAAAGAATGAATGTTAATCCACATGATTTTAGGGATATAGAGAATGATTTTAAAATAGCTACATTCTTTTCTGAGATGTCCGAGATTTGTCCAAAAGAGATCTTTAAAAGGCCTTATGAGGTTTTGGGAAGAATGCTTTACGGTCGAAGTGTTGGGCTAAACCCTATGGAATCTCTAAAGAGTATTTATTTTGTAAATGGGAAACCTTGTGTGTATGGAGATAGTTTGCTTGCTATTTGTAGGATCAATAGAGAATTCCAGCAAATAGCAGAGACCATTGAACAGAGAATCTTTATAAAGCACAAAGGAGCATTCATTGATAAGCTTACCGCATACGGAATCTTACATGAAGTATTAGTTGCTCATGATCTTTTAGATGTACTTGACAATGTAATAGATAAATTTGATGTAAAAGAAATTATTCAAGAGGCATTAAAACGTAAAAGAGATGTTGTTTTCCCTCAATTCGAGTACATCTCAATGCCTGTGGCTATTTGTATAGTCTACAGAAAAGGCGAAGATCCGCATACGCGGGAGTTCTCTCAATTAGATGCCATAACAGCTAGATTGTGGGGGAAACCGGGCCCCTGGAGTTCATACCCCAAGAGAATGTTGCAGATGCGAGCCCGTAGTTGGGCACTCCGTGACAAGTTCTCGGATAACCTGTCAGGGATCATGGCGTGGGAAGAAGCAATCGACTGTACGCCCATTAGAGCGGATGTAATCGCTGATTCTGCAGCCACAACACCTGAGATAGTTTTAAATAAACTAACTAATCGCCAAGAAGATGACGAAACAGAGAGCACAAATTACGACGCTGATGAAGAGGGTCCAGCAGATAATGGAGTTACACCGGAGACTTATTTCAAGGTGATTGCATTAATCAAGGAGAAAGGAATCTCAAACTTCACGCAACAAGAGTGGTTGAAGAGGCTAAACGCGGATTCTTTGAAGTATATCTCGGAAGCTGCTGCTAATAAGATATTGGAACACTATGACAAATAGATATAATGAAGAATTTAAGACAAAAACCAGATACATTGTATTTAATGTTTTATATTATTCAATATTTGCACCAATATACTATATAGGATATTTTGTTCTTAACATACTAATTCCCATACTAATATATATATTTGTTGGTATTCTAATATTAGAAGCAGCTTGTAAATCAGAACTACTTCCAAAGATAGCAGATTCCACAGGAATTAAATGGAGAAAGGAAAAATAATGAAGAACATAAAAGAAGATCCTAAAGATGAGAATTAAAGATACTAACAAAGAAACAATCACGACAATCAGTAAGTCTCCTTTAGAGTTTATAGAAAAAATGAGAAGTATAGAAACAGAAGGTTCAGAAAAGAAGAATACTGACTACGTGAAAACTTCTGAATTTATGAAAATATTCGATGCTTTATTCGAGGAGATATTATCAGAAGAAGACAAGTCAATGTCTAAATCATCTGGAGTATCTTACTATACTTGGATTAAGGGTATTATAGAGGAGAGGTATCATAGATTAGAGCTATCTGGAAAATATAGAGAAAACCCCGATGTAATTATTCCACAGATTATTAAAGAACTTGAAGAAAATAAAAACGTTATCTTAAAAATAAGATCTCTTTCTTGCGAGACGAGTGGATTTAGAAGATTAGTTACTCGTGCATTGCCTTTAGAAGACCAAAAGAGGCTCGAGAAGCTCTTAGAGGAACCAATGTCTACCTTTACTCAAGCATTGACCTCTCTAGGGATTGAGGTTCATTGCACAAGGTCTGTACCAGCCTTTGAGTACACCTTTACGAGATTAACTGATGCAACTAAAGACCTTATCTACTTCATGGAGCCAGACCCGAAAGGCCTTCCATGATCGCAATATTGGATGTATTTATAGGATGTTGTTTAATCTATACAACTGTGTTTGTAGTGGACTTAATTTACAATTATTTAAAGAATAAAAGAGATTAGATAAGATCTTATTAATAGAAGGTCGCTTAAAAGATTTTTTATATCCAAAATGAAACTAAAAAGATATAAAATCTACTTAATAAATTATTTATCTAAATCCCTTTTACTCTTGAGAATTGCGGAGATACATATTCCCATTACCTATTATAAAACATTCTTTCATCTAAAAACTATGATTTTCTTTGTGGATCAGTTTTTCTTAATCCGTATCGTCTCATGATGAATAAATAATCCTTAGATTAGTAAGAAGTCCCTTTTCGAATTGTAACTCATAATTTATAGGGATAATAGTTTTCATATCATCCTTCTTTGAAAACAGTGATCACAAAGACAAGATGCTAAAGTTCTTGCACCAATTGAATCATACGAAGAGTCATTAGAAATCTCTTCTTCGAATTTTATTATTTCCTCACAATGTTCACATTTGCATGTCCATTTGTTTTTAGTGTTTTCCTTCTTTAACTGTTTTTCCAGATCCTTTACAGCAACCCTTACATTCTCTGATACATCCATAGTAATGCCATTGGTGGTTATTACGAAACTCCCAGCTGCACAACTAATCTTGCCACTAGGAAGATGTGTAACACGCACGGCTGAACATCCGGCCAAGACGGAATCATCGTCCAGTTTGTAAATATCGATTTGTAAGTCTTCTTCTTTAATATATTTTAATTTTCTTTTAGAAGATGTCATTTTTTCTCCTTAAACCTGTTGAGTATTTCTCTTAATATCTGAATAGATTTATCAGGATCTAGATTTTCTGAATGATCTATTTGAGTATGTGCAATTTGCGTTGGAATATGAGTTACTTTAACTCCTATAGTTCTCGTTTCATCTTCGATACTAAAATAACATACCTCAAAGTCTTTAACATCGTTTTCAATCTGTTTTTCTAAATTACTTGAGAGTCCTTTTAATTCTTGTATAATTTGTTCTTCTGCAAGTAAGTTAATCCTTTTAATTTCTCTCGCTAAATCTTTAAATATCTGATCGGTTAATTTACTTGTTTGCAAATCTCTTTCCTCCGTAATACATTCTCTGGTCGCAAGATGTTCTGATTGTTTTGTATATTTTATAAAATGTTCATTCTTATATTTTGAATCTTCTATCATTATAGAATAATTCTCCGTGCTATATGTATCGGGCCAGTGTAATTGATCTACAACAATAGGTAAAAATAATTTACCATCAAACTCTAATGGTTCTATTTTTTCATTATGGAATATTAGAAATTCTCTCTTATATAAATTCTTATATGTTTCTTCTACTGCATTGTTTCTATGCATTAAGAATATTGGATAATTAATCCATCTATAGACTATAGTATCATATATATCAGGTATATCTATTGACCTTACAAAGGTTGTCATTAATTATTCCACCAATCATTAATTATTACAGAGTTCTCAGATATTTTATAAACACCATTATCTACTCGATCAATTTCTTTTTTATCTGTTAAATATTTTAGAGCTCTCCTAACTTGAACTTTACCTGCTTCAGAAGTCTTGCCCAAAGATCTATACAAACAAGCATTAGAAACAATTGATTGAGATAATTTTATATATTCTAAAATCTTATTTTGTAAATTCACTTTTTCCTCTTGCAGATCTTCTGCTATTAAAAATCTTCCAGACTCGTAATCGAATTCCATTCTGAAGGTTTCTGCATCTATGTCTTTTCCTTTCTTATCGAAGGTATATATTTCATCTTTTTTAGTTAGCATAAAGATTGCATCAACGGAAGCAGTCATTCCAATAGAACCATTAACATCTCGAATAGAATCACCAGTTGTTTCTTTCTTAAGATGATGAACTAGCAGAATAGATATCTCAAATTCTTCAGCTATTTCTTTCAATAAACTTATATCTCGATAATCTGTTTGATATGCATTAGCTGACTTACCTGTAGTGCCATTAGGACGAATCTTTTCAAAAGGATCTATAACAATAAATCTAATATGAGGATGAGATTCTAAATATTCTCGCAACCTGTTGAGTTCTCCTTGATCAAGAGAAGAACAATGAGTAATAACATCAAACATATTTTCATCAAAGTATAATGCTGGATTTAGTTTAGAGAATCTTGTCTTTAGTCTAGAAGCATTATCTTCTAAAGCATAAAATAAAACCCCTACTTTGTTTGTATCGAAAGTTTCGAATACTTTTTTACCCAAAAGGATATCAGTAATCCAGCCTTGAGCTATCCAACTTTTCCCAATCTTGGGATGGCCAAGAAGGATTGACACACCAACTCTTGGAAGTATCGAATCTATCAAAAAATCTGAATTTGCTACTTGATTCTTTGTAATAAAATTAAAATCAGTATACATACTAAATGTATTAGATATTTCTAATCTAATATTATTTATTAAATCTAATATTTTATTGTTTCTTTGTTCCTTTATTTTTATATCTTCTTTTTCAAGGTAATAATCATTAAAATCTTTACATGTAGGAGGATAGATTATATTTACTGATTTTCCGCTATCTTGGAGATATCTCTTTAAGCGACTAGCATGCTTCCTACCAGCCACATCAGCATCAGCTGCAATTATTACCTCTTTTACGACCTCTGGAAGGGCAATAGAGGTGGATGTGCCCAGAGATGCCAAGACAGACCGTTCCGGGCATCTGGTGGCCAAAAAAACGGCATCCTCCACACCCTCAGAGATGATCATCCTCTCCTGAAACTCACCAATCGCAAAATAGTTCCCCTTGATCTTCCCACGAGTAATCTTACTACGTTGATCCTTTGATATCCTATTGCCTTGATTATCAAGATAAATATTCTGTATTCCTACAAAATTATTCTCTTTGTCAACTATCTTCGAAAGCAAACAAGGCATTTTTTCCTTTAAAAAAGGATGAAACACAGATTTATTAAATCTTATACAAGAATTTATCTTGTCTATAATATTTTCAATAAATATACCTCGTGTATTTAAATAAATTTCACCAAGAGTTTCAGTTACATTAATACCATAATCCCAAATAGATTTAATATTATCTAATGTTTCTTGATCTTTTTTGAATAATTCTTTAGATAAATTATCTTCTACTACTTGTTTTTTTATTGGAGCATAAGGGACAGTAGTTAAGTTTTTCTTAAAATCTGATGAATCTATAGTAATATTACTATTAATAATATCAGTTACTGGTATATTAGATATATAAGTTACTTCATTAATATTAGTAATTTCTGTTACTAAGTTATTCTTTTTAGGGATATTAGTTACTGAAATAGTAGAGATTTCTGTTACTTCAGTAGTAGGAATATATGTTACATCAGTAGTAGAGATATTTGTTACTTCAGTAACAGATATATCAGTTACTGTATTATTAAGTAACTTATCTACTGATATATTAGTAACTGAGTTACTTGATAAGAGGGTATCAGAAAAAATATCTTCTTGCAAAGAGTTTTTTAATAAAATATTTTCTTCATTAGATTCAATATGATAATTATCTCTTAAAGCAAGAGAAGAAGAGTCTGTAACAGACCCTGTAACAGTAGCCGTAACACCGTCGTCTCTTTTTCTTGTAACAGAGTTGTAACTAAAATTAGGAGTTCCGTAACACGATTTGGGAGGGGTGTTACAGGAATCCGTAACAAGCAATCCTCGTTCACGTATCTCATAAATAATATCCGTAAACTTGCAGCCAGCAAAACAATACAAAAGAATGCGACCATCTCGCATCCTAATGGATAAGCTAGGGTTCTTATCATCGTGGGCTGGACAGCAGCACATCCATCCATCCTTACTCTTCTGGGGCTTGCCCAATGCCTCAGCAATCCGATAAATGTCTATTCCAAAATCACCAAATGGATTCACGTCTCCTGTTAGTCTTGGTGCTTTTGGACCCATCCATCATCTCCCTTTTTGGCTAATAATTAATATAATTCCCACTCTACGAAGTTATTTATCATTCCGTAAAACGATATTTTCAAAAAGTGATGATATTTTTTTATATCTTTTTCTATCACATTGCTATATACAAGAAACATGGAAGACAGATTTTAGAGCGACATACAATATGGACAAGTTTCTGCGGGAGAAAGAGAGGTGTAGTGACCTCTTTTTAGGAGAACTTCTTGAAGAGATCAAAGAAGAGCCTTTCCAGCCGAACGCGAAGGTGGTTTCCAGAATGATGCTCACCGCTAAAGATAAGACAACAGGAGAAGTAAGAGTAGTTAGAGACAAAAGGGATGGAAAAATAGTCACAGTTCCTGGTGACGCTTTAAAGAAAAGCCTTAAAAATACTCTTACAACATCAGATGAATATTAAAGTAAATCCAGAAATGAATAATCTCCAAAGAGATTTTATGGGCACACATTTTACCCCTATTAAGTCCGCAGGTGGCCAAAGACAGATATGCCTTCGATTATATCCTAAAATGCATTATGGGATCATGTTGATGGGCAGAATGCAAAAAAGAAGCATGACAAGCTTCCTACAGGTCCAACTGCAACGGCTGTTGGATGATCCCCATAATGGCCTCATAGAGGAAGATCACACCAATGGAAAAATCCTTAACCTACTGGACATCTTATGGGAGAAGAATGAATTTGATAGATTGGTTAGATTAAGTATCATTAAGCCACAATGGATGACAGAACAGGAAGAATCTTTAATTAATTTTATTAAAGCAAGGTATCCTTCAAATCAAGAATTCGTAAAAGATTTATCTAATATAAGAAAATATTACACAATGATAAAACAAGAGCACGCAATTACTCTTCTGGAGAAAAAAGATGGATGAGCTTAAAAAAAAAGATAGACCCAGATACTTTACAAAAAATGTTTGACAATTTAAATAGCACTACAACGGATTATTTAAGTAAAAATATAGGAATAGGCCAGCACGCTCTTAACGAGCCAATCCCTCCATTAGGTTACGAAAAAAATAAAAAATGGCTAGATCAAGATAATGAAGACAACTAATTTTGTGTTACTGGTACTAGTGAAATTTATGAAATGATTACAATAGCTCTAATAATATGGCCAATATTAATGTTTTTTACACTAATATTTATTTTAAATATGCTTAGTAAAATCAAAAGAAGGCTTAAGGCAGAAATAAAAGAATTGAAGGAGGAGAAAAATGAAATAATAAACCACTATAATAATGCGATTATTCCAACACATGATATAGAAGTGCATCTAAATGAAAATAAATTAGCAGAGACAGATCTCATGAATTCAATTCGTAGATTATTTAATTGGGTTCCACCGACAAAGCATTAGATTATGGTAGATAAAGAATATAACACTGAATATTATTCAGAAATTTATAAAGAACTAAAAAATATCATTTATCATTTGTCCAATCCACCTTTTGTAACTAATCTTAGAATGATTTTAGCTGTTATTGAGGCTTCTAATTTTATTTATGACAAGATGATGGAGCACATAAGGCCATGCCATTGGGTGGGGGAAGAAGAGCAAAACCAAATAGATTCTCTGAATCTACTGTTAGGGGAAATAGAATACATAGTTAAAAAAATCTAAAGAGACAAATGAAAAGTATATATAATTGAGCATAGAATTAAATAATGTTAAGGATCACGCCATTATTTAACTTTTATGCTCAACCATGTATATTAACAATATTTACAGGGAACAAAATGGAAAAATTAGGAAATGATATCAACTAAAGAACAAAAGAAAATTATAAATCACTTTATCGAGCAAGATAATCTAAAGATGTTTGAAGGAGGAGGTTATTTATGGAAAGTTATTAACACATCTCAGCGAGAAGAAGAATCAAAGGTCGCCCATGACGGAGATTGCTATTATGACAAAGACACAGGAGAATTTTTAATTTTCTATTCTAAAACAGGATTTGCATAAATTGGAAAAAAATGACCTTAAGCTCTTAAATGAGAGTATACTAAAAAGAGATGGGAGAATTGTAAAATGTTGTTGTTCTTTCCTACAGTGGCTCTATTATTGGAATCCTCAGCTCCTCCTTTACTCGAGCCATTCTCTCCCAGTCCTCAATCAAGTGTTACTCAAATTCCCACTACACAAACTCATCAACTTCCTATGGATAGTGTATTAAAAGAATTAGTAACTAAGACACAAGACGATGTTCATTCTGTCGGCGCTAAATCAGAACAATATGCTTCGCATGGCCCTGGGTCGTATGCTCCGCATGCCTCAGAGGCATATTCTGTGAGCACTCAAGGTTCAATTTATTCAACAGATTTTCAAGAAGAAGGAGATCCTAAATGACAAAGTTTTTAACTCCCGCTATTGTTCTATTGTTAACGCAATCTATTTGTTTGGCAGCGCAAGATGAGACTCTTCAGTCCCCCAAAAGTGCTGTTGTTGACACCTTATCTTCTCTTTTTGAGGTGTATGCTCCTCGCCCTTTTGTCACTGCAGGGGCGAAAGAAGCTCTATTGCGACCTCTCAGTTCCATGTATTTAGAAGACGAAGCTGATTCTTCCTTCTCCTTTGTTCTACCAGCAAAAGAAGTCAGAATGCTCCAAGACTTTAGATATTCTGTCTCCCTACGTTCTTATGTTCCAACAGATGCCTTTTTAGAAGATTTTGCAACTAAAGTACGAGAGGCTATAGATGCTTATCTAGTGCGCGCAATACAATTTGGAAGAAGAGAAGCTGCATCAGCAACTACCGCACATCCCCTTCCAAGCCCTAAAGAAAGCCCCGCGGATCATGTATTAATCCCTTCCCTTACCTCACCCCTTGGGGATGCTCCAAAAACACACGACACAGATAAAGTTATTCAAACTTTTCACGGTTCTTAACAATAAAGGAGGAAAATAAAATTAACATATAGAATTTAACACTTAAATACAGGAAAACTTAAAATGAAAAAATTTTTACTGCCCATTATATGCTTATCCATTACTTCTTCTGTTTTTGCATCAGACACAGCGCCAGAACAATTAATCCCAACGCCAAAACGATCTGCTCTCGAAGTATTTAAATCGAATCTATCTCCTTTAAAGATTCCGGTAGATATAAAAAATATCCCTTCTGGAGCATCCTGTCGTTTAGTTAGAAAAACAAGAACAAACAGTGCAGAGAGAAGACCCTCTGCCGTTGAAATACAGGCGCCTGGTGTGTGTAGGAGACTGTTTCCATCAAAGACAATAACAAAGCCTACCGTAGAGCCTAAAAAACGTTCTGGAGATGTTTTAAAGACAGACCCAAAACAAACATCTGCTTTTGCAGCCTATAAAAAATAATATGGAAGAAAGAAAATATACTTATTTAGAAAGAGATTCCAAATTTACATATGATGGATCGGAACAATCTAAACGTATCTTAAACATGATGAAAGATATAATTAATGATATTCTAATGTCTCGAGAATCGGAATATGCCGGAATGATTGATAGTCCCTATACTCATTCTACTCCTTATTATTTTGATTCAGTCTGGATAAGAAGAGAAATAAATAAATTAAACAATATTGAGAAAGAATAATACTTAAATGATTAAATATTTTTTAGGGGGGATGCTATTGCTAAGCTTAACCGCTTGTTCTAACAGCGTCTATTGGGAAGAGGATTTGAAAAGCACCACCAGGATCAGTAATGAGCCTTTGGTTAATCCTCCCAACCCTTCGCCTTCTCAACAGCAACAACCCCTAAAAAATATAAGCAAGTCCCGAAAACAACCGGCTAAAAAGAACATTCCCTTAAAAGAATCATGGGTAAAGTATGGATATAAATCATCCTAAAGGCTTCCTGCCAATATTTTTTAATAGAGAAGGTAAAGCAGAATACGTTCCAGGAGTTATCCTTTCATAAAGAGGAGGAATATTTCCAGCCTGTCTTATCTTTTGAGCATAAGCAGGGTCATTAACAACATTCTTTAAAACCTTCTCTCTTATGTTCATTTTATCTACAGGATTGATTTTTGTAATTTTTTTAAAAATAGGGCCAACAAGAGGAAATTTGTGATACATTCTTTCAATTAAACTAAGAGGATAATCTTTTTGAAGATCATCGAAAGAACTAGTTCTAAATTTTTTCTCTATCTTATTAATAAAAGAATTAGCAGAGAAAATGTTACTTAACTTCTTTTTTAAACCAGGATTCAAAATAAAAGCACCAGGATTTTCATGAATAAAATTATGAAGAGTTTCTTTCTTAATGTTGCCCTCTGAGTTCTTTATCATGAAAGCAACCTTTCCTTCAATATAGTTTCTAAGTTTTGTTAATTGAGCAGAAGATAAATTATCATATGCAAACTTAAGTAAATCAGAACTATATTCTGGCGTTTGAATAACTTTATCCATAACCACATCAGGAATATCTGATAACATTAATTCATATTGCCCATTCTTCTTTTTTGAAACAAACTTACCTAAAATATCATGCTCAGTAATGTCGCTTATTGGCTTCGAAAGTTCAGCATATTCATTCCTAGCTTCAATTAACTTAGGGGCATTATTTTTAACATCTTTGAGAAGCGCTTCTTTTTCTTTCATTAAATCTCGAGCCTCAGAGAATTGCTTAGAATGAATAGCAGCTGCGATTTCATCATTAAGCGCCTCTAACTTCTTTTGGGCTTGAATAGGTAACAATTCCAGTCCCTTTTCACCAATAAAGTTTAAGAGACTCTGTTGCTCTTCTTTTGTGGCATTTGGAGCAATTTTTTCCATATCTGCAACAGTCAAATTCTCATGAGAATTCTTATTTTCAATATCCGAAATCTTCCTCTTGTAAGTTCTTTCTCGAGTTCCAATATTCTCATGTTTAGCCTGTTTCAAAAATTCTTCTGTTTCACTAATAGCGAAAGGTTCTGTAGATGATGTTGCTTCTTTAAATTTAGGAGCAGTTTTATGCTCTCTAAACTTTTCGGCTTCTTCAACAGCACTTTTTGTACGTCCCCTTAAAATTCTACCAATATCTACTTTATCTTCTCCTGCGTGAAGCTTAGATAAATATTCAGGAAGGTTAATAACTGCTGTCGGATTCTCTCCTAATTCTGATGCTAGAATAGAAGCTAGTTGTTTTTCCGCCGAAGCCGTTCTAACTTTTTCTCTAACCTTTTTAGAAAAAGGAAATGCAATGCCCTTACCCACAGACGAAACTGCTTGAGGCGCCTTAGATATTGCATAAGGGGATGCCATAGCCATTAAATCAGCCACAACAGGGTTCATTCCAGTTTCTTTGTAAGCCCCTGCAAGAGCGCCCAATGAACCCGATTTTCCAACCCCTTTTGCAGCCGCTCTTAATGTAGACGCTCCTCCCATAAAAGGAGCCGCTCCTACTGCCCAATTGGTAGCATTGTGCCCAATTCGACCCGCTGTTGTTTTAGCTGGCGCATTTAAATATTCATCGATTTCTTGAACATCTTCTTTCTGCTTTTTCCAATGTTCCGGATTAATAGAACGCCCAACATCAAGAGCGCCAGATGCAGGAATTGCTGACAACGCCCCCCTCCCAATACCTGATAATATATCTAAAGCTTTCTCACCTAATGATAATTCAGGCGTCTTTTCTTTTTGAGCTAAGATTGCTTTTATACGATCCTTATATGCACTAGATTCCGTAGGATGCGTTTCTTTAGATTCTCCTTCTGGTGCTTTAACAGATTCCTGACGAGCCAAAGCCTCTAATATACGCTTACGATATGTTTCATCCATAGTTAATGATCCTATTGTAAAAGAGCCTTTAATTGTTCTGGAGACATGGCATTTAATTCTTTATCTGATAACTCTTTTTTAGGATTGTGTTTATACTTCTCTAAATAATAATTTGAAGGAATGTCCTTTCCAGTTTTATTCAAATATTGAGGAGTTAAAATTGATTTATATCTTTCAATTGCGTTTACTTGAGCATCTTTCTTTTGTTTTAAAATTTCAAGATTTCTTCTGAGAGCGCTGCCCACTCTCCACCAGCCTTCTGCTGAAATATTCTTTCCTCCGACACGTTCAGATTCTAATTGCTCCATAAAGACAGAAGGCCTAATTCCTGTTCCAGCCAATCCTTCAATTAATAAATTCTTTATCTCTGCTCTTTTCTGCAAAAATTCATCAATATCAGCTTCATCTTTTTTAGATAATGCATTCATTCCAATGGCATTGGCTGCAGAACTCCAAAAACCTTTAGAATTATGTTGCTTTAATAAACCACCCAAACCTTTAGTTAAATTCTCATTTCCCGCAATAATTTCAGACATTCTATCCAAGTTGTCTATCGCAGCTTCAATAGCTGGACGTCTTTTATTTTGATAGTCATAGGCATCTTTATAAATATGCTTTTGAGTTTCAAGTGGCTTACTTGAAATAGAGATCATATTACTTTTAAGCTCTTCTGAAGGAGGCTCAAAAGGAATTTGAGATTCTTGTGTTTTCTTCAAAAGATCATGATATCGTTTTTGCTCAGCTAAAGAGGCATTCCTATGTTTAACTAGATCTTCATGCTCTTGTCTTTTCATTTCTCGCTGTAATTGTGATTCCCTCATTTGATGCGCAGATTTAAAAGCTAACGCATTTTGTTGCTCGATACGTGCTTTTTCTGCATCATACGCCTCTAAAGCTGGTGCCCATCCAGAATTGAATCTCGCCAAATTCCCTGCCACACTGTTCTCATAAGTACCTGCAGGAACAGGTTGTCCCATCATAGAAGCAAATTTAGCCATATATCGTCTATAAGGGTCGTCACGTTGCTCAGAACGTATTGGCATGTGTCGATTTACTTGCTTCATAAAAGGAGCATAAACATCCTCCTCCTGTTGGCCTTGTTTAGCAGGAGATTGGCTCATAACATATTTCAAAGCATCAGAAATCATTTGTCTCTCCTTATAGAGGGAATTTAAATCGTCTAGGATACATAGAAGTCTTGCGAGATCCAGATTTTGGCAATGTCAATCTACCCCCCCTCGCACTATAAAATCTAGGTTGGGATTGTGCACCTGCTAATAGACCGCCTAATTGGCCCATAACACCAGGATGTGACGCAGGCGGTGTATATTCTACTTGTGTCTGAGAAGGCTGAACCGGAACACCACGTAATCCTGCTCCATATATCCTAGATTGGTCTAGGCCATGTCCCACTTGTCGTTCATGTTCTTGACGCTTCAAATCTTCCACATGCATTCTTTGTCGATATAGAGCTTCGCCCGCTTCTCTTTGACCGGCTAGATCTATATAATGTTGTCTAGAAGTTTCTTGTCCAAGACCGGCTCTTTGACCGGCTAGAGATTGGTATCCTCTGCTTTCCATTTCATGAAGTCTCCCTGCTTGTCCATACGCCTCGCTCAGTAATCGGTTTTGTTGACTTTGAAGAGATTCCGTTAAATTACGAAGGGCGCTTTCTCGTGCTTGATTAGGTCCTCTGGTATGAAATATTCCTCTAGCAATTTGATCCTGTTGAATTGACGGAAGAATTCTTTCTGTCCATGCTCTTTCATGTTCTCTTCTAATATCACCTAATCTACCAGTTAGATAGGGATCTAGATATTGTTCATAAGTTCTAGAAAAAGGAACTGCTGCTTGTTCTAGGTGTTCTGCTGCTCTTCTCATATGAGGTTGACCTATCCCCATATGTTGCATATCGTAATAACGTCTTAAATAGGGATTTTCAAGAAAAGGCTGATAAGCATGCTGACTCGGAGTATATCTCTGATAAGGACGTCTAGATAATCTTTGACCACCAAGTTGTTGTTCATAGAGTGCTAAATCAAGCCATTCAGGAATATCTGAGGTGGTTCTTCTCGCTGAAACTGGCATAGTACTGCTCCCTTAACTTTTAACTTTTTTTAACGATAAATAAGAGTCGATAGATTTTGCCTTGGGAGGGAAATTTTTAGTAGCTTTATGATGTCTGACATTCTTCATAAGATTATCTAACTTTTTACTTCCTATGCTAGGATTGCCTTTGCCCAATGAGACCACAGCATGAACTGGCACAATATACTCACCATCTGAAACACGCGCTGAAACACTCGCACCTCTTGCAAAATGATTTACATGTTTCATAGAACGAGGCGGAATACGTGATACTTCAAAACGTTCAGCAAGTTTCTTGGCTCCTGCTAGAGAATTTCCATCTCCTAAATCGGCTACTACATCCGCAGAGATAACATAAGAATTCTCTGGAATCGCATCCAGGACTTCATCTGCCTGTCCTCCAGTGTGACCCGTTATAAAACCTCCGGTTCTATATCGTCTGGGCTCTTCCATTTGATATCTTCTAGGTTCATCGACCTGATCCCATCGGATTCTCGGAAATTCTCTTCTCATACTTTGGGGAGGTTGCATTTGAGCCATTACCTCTCCTATGCTTGGTTCTCTGCGAGGCCTATCCATTGCCATCATTAAAGCAGGTGCTAACATGGGATTACTCTTGAAAATTCCTCCTAGGGCGCCTCCCAGCCCTTTTGCCCCGGCTCCCGTAATTGGTGCATTCAAGAGATTTTGTAGATTTGGCATTCCGAATTCACCAGCCATATTCATAACAGGCCCCATCATACCGTAACCAAGACCTCCTAGACCTCCCATAAGAGCTCCACGACCAATATTTCCTCCGGTGATACCAGCCCCCAATGCTCCTCCTAATGCTCCTCCAATCGCTGTTGATGCAAGTCCGCCCATAACTCCAAGGCCTATATTAGCCGCTACCCCAGCACCAGCTATGCTGCCTACAAGAGGTGCTAAAAAACCGAGAAGAGGTCCATATTCTCTCAATCCAGTTCTGGGATTAATCGTGCCACTTCCTCCAGCTCTTTGAAGCATACGTGCTTGATGAGGATGAATGTGAGCAATCATTGTATCACCATAACGACCTAATCTAGAAAGAGTATGCCCTAAACTTGTTTCGTGATGCGTCATTCCTCCTCTTTTGTATCCATAAGGATCCATTGACTGATTTTGTTCAGGATACTGAGTATTTTGTTGAAAGGGCTGAACACTACTTCCATGCGGCACATTCTTCCAATCATCTAGAGTTGGAGAAGGAACTTTATTATACCAATCATTCAATGTCATTGGGACAGGAGGAAGGGCACGAGGTGCCTCTGGAGATGACCCCATCTCATCAATCCCGGCTTCCCCAAAAAGGTGAGGTAAGCCATTTCCAATCGCATCCCCAACAGGACCTAAAAAATGCGTGAGTCCTTTTGAAAAATCTATAAGACTATCCATAAAACCGAATTCAGGTAATTTGGTATGAGGATTAATAGTTCCACTTCCACCCATTCTCTTCAACATCATAGCTTCAATAGGATTGATATGAGCCAGGATTGTATCTCCATGGCGCCCTAAACTTTGCAATCTTTTTGCCTGTTTTTTCATATTGATGGAACCTCCTCTTGCCCTA
>Ga0302221_10000188_pt1 | contig 53316 bp, 12 predicted proteins | sample II_Palsa_E2_1_FD_193517 | JGI IMG/M metagenome (GOLD analysis project Ga0302221, IMG submission 193517) | Peat permafrost microbial communities from Stordalen Mire near Abisko, Sweden - II_Palsa_E2_1 | ecosystem: Environmental > Terrestrial > Soil > Palsa > Peat permafrost | place: Sweden... | reverse complement strand
TCTCAGAGAATGGTTATAAAGTCGCCCTCGCAGCTCGCAGTCTCTCAGCAGGTTTACAACCAGATGGGACTCTCCACGTAAAAGCAGATCTCTCAAGTCCCAAAAATGTCCCTCAGGTCTTCCATTCAGTGAGAGAAAATCTTGGGATCCCGAATATCGTTGTATATAATGGTGCTTCCCTCTCCCCTCCCCTCAAGTAAATGCTTCAGTTTAACGTTAATGACGATACAGCTGCACACCGTCTCACCACACCCCCAGACGACCCATATTCCGCATCCCTCTCGACACTTATAGAATCTCGTAATGTTGGGCTAGACAGTGCGTACATCGCTGCCCAAGAAGCATTGCAAGGCTTCAAGGAACTGCCAGATTCGGTTCCGACAGCTTTTATCTATACAGGAAATACGTTGAACCAGATTGCTATCCCAGGCGTGCTTCCTTTTGCTTTGCCGAAGGTCTCGGCTGCGATGGTTGTGGAATATGGTGCTAATGCGTACGGCCACAAAGGATACAGGTAAGTGGCTCCAGCTCCAAATGCTTCTTTAAAGAGATCATCTCCTAGCCGTTGTAGAGCAATAGACCAACAGATCTTGTGATATACAGTAAGAGCTTGTGCCATTGTTCGTCGTACAGCTAAGCGAACATGTGACTACCCCACCTTAAATCACCCACCTCACCGCTCCTTTACCCACAAACCACCAATTTTCTCTTAAATTTGCGTGCACTTCAATTGATTCGCGTTCACCTTAATTAAATATAATTATGGAAGACTCAATTATCCTCTCTCCGGGTGTTTTAAGGTCCCACAACCCAAACGAGAACTGGAAGACCCCCGTTCGAGCTGCAGTACGCACCCTTCGTCGGGAAGGTGCCAGTTATGGTCAAATTAAGGCTAAGACGGGCCTTAGTCGTTCCACCATTCAGCATATCGTTAAGGCCCATACCTCCCGAACCACCCGCAAAGGCAAGGCTAATAAATCAGCTATCCTCAAACAAGCTGACGTAAAACGAATTTTTCGGTTCGTCTCCGAGTCCTGGGCGAATCGCACAAAGTCCTGGGGAAGGGTTAAGGCTGAGCTCCGACTGGAGGCCTCAATTACTACGATTCGTCGGGTTATGAAGGCACATGGATACCGTCGTTGCGTTACGTGTAAACGACCTTTTATTTCAAAGAAGCAAGCTGCTGAGCGTCTTGCGTTCGCGCTCAAATATCGGTGGTGGGGCACAGTAGACTGGAAGAAAGTTATATGGAGTAATGAAGCTACGTTTGAGACTAGAAAGAGAGGGAGGATATGGGTTACGCGTCGGCCGGAAGAGAAGAATCACTTGGATTATATCCAATCAGTATACCGGAGCGGGAGGGTGAGCATAATAGTGTGGGGAGCGATTGGCTGGGATTGGAAGTCTCCACTTATACTTCTGACCAAAGAGAAGGAAATAAGAGGAATTTACAGCAAGATATACTTGAACCAGGTTCTTGAACCTGTCGTTTTTCCCTGGCTTGATACTCTTTCGGAACAACAAAAAAAAGAGTTCTATTTCATGGAGGATGGAGCTAAAATTCATAAAGGTTTCGCCAAGCTACCCCGCCAGCTCAAAGGTCTTCGTGGATTCAAATGGCCGTCCTCTTCTCCTGACCTTAATCCAATTAAAAAGATATGGCGCTGGATGAAAAACAAGATTACCAAGCTGGAGACTATTCCTTTAAGTATTGAGGATATATGGGAAGTAGTTCAAGAGCTATGGAGCGAGGTTGATCCTAAAGAATGGAGATATTTAACTAAGAGATTAACTTGCAAGCTGGAAGACGTAATTAAGTCTAAGGGAATGGCAACTATATACTAAATCACTTAATTTTAATGCGAAAACGACGTTCTGACCTTAATATTTAATTTTAGAGTGGTCTACAGCTGTTTTTGGTGGTGTGCGCTCTTTGTGGTGGGGTAAGTGGGGTGGTAGTCATATGTTCGCTTAGCTGTACGACGAACAATGGCACAAGCTCTTACATTCTGACGTGATTGAAAATTAGGTTCTACTACGCTGATCAGCGCGAAACTGACGGGCGTCCAGCTGCTCTTGCTAGAGATGGAGAGGCGCATGCAAAGTTGTATTGGGAGCTCGCTCAAGAGGAAAAGCAGTCGAAGTGGCTTGTAACTTTCAGCAAGGAGAAAGGCCGCGAGGAGTTCTTGGGTGTTGACTTCGAGGGTAATACTCGGGCCTCGATTGATGAATTTTTTGGAAGATAGGTTGAGCAATTGGTGCTGAGAGTTTGCTTTTTACGTGGAGTAAAAGGGGTGGAGGTGGTCTGACAGAGTTCCTATAGTCAGCTATTAATAAGGGAGTTTTATACAGACTTTAAGTGAAAACTTGATTGATTTACTAAACCCTCGGTTAACCTCCGACTTGCAACGAAAAAGGGAGTTCCTCTTGGTTCAAAGTAAAGCTACCCTTTAAAGTGCTATGTGCAACGAAACCAAACTCTTCCTTTTCGTTGCACTTCGCAATTTTTCCGAGGTTTTTCCTTGATAACCTTATTTCCAAAAATGGTGGGAGGAGGTTTGAGCTAGTTCGAGATAAGAAAGCCACTAAAAGGTGTGTTGTGCAACGAAAGTAAACATCCTGATTTCGTTGCGCTTCGCAATTTTTCCGAGGTTATTCCTCGAGCTCTCGCTTAAATTTGCTATGTGCAACGAAACTCAAGATGTTTAATTTGAGATAGGGAAGCCACTAAAAGGTGCGTTGTGCAACGACAATAAACTCTTTTATTTTGTTGCACTTTGTATATTTTGCCGAGGTGATTCCTCGAGATCTCGCTTAAAATGCAATGGGGGTCAAAGAATCTATATAAAGTTACTTGGCTTGCTTGATCCTGCTCCTTAACAATCACGAGAAGATGAAGAAGAAGAACAAGAGCCAATGAAGGTATCAAGAAGATCTGAGCCTCACAAGCACAACCATGAGATTTAAAGGCTGTAGTTTATATAATAGTGCTTGTCTTGCTTGGGTCCTAGTACCTATATGTGGATAAGACCCACGAAAGGACGTTAAGTGACAACGAACGGTTCTTGACAAGGGACGGTAGTTGACAATGGATAAGACGCACCACCAAGAAAAAAAATTCTATAGGGGTGTCACGTTGATCCCTGCCTTACAGGAAATACAAGAGCGTCAAAGGAATCTAGTTATGAGATACTTGACTTCTTTAGTCCTAGTACCTAGCCACAGACATTTCGAGGTCCTTGGTTCTTTGTTTCCTGACAAGAAAGACCATGAGTGCTACAGCTCTGGTTTATATAGAGTGATTGACTTACGAGCCCACCACCGTAGGTCTGTGCGTTCAGGGCATTTTCCAGGCATTTCCAGGCATCTCAAATTCGCTTATAGGCTTTCGAAAACTAAAGTCTCCGTAATCACTTAAAAGTTGTAAGATGACAAGGAATAGTTATGACATAATATTGGGAACCTGAAAACTAATGTCACCGAAGTGAATTTGATTAATTAACATTTAAGGATTTAAAGATTTCAAATTTTATTTTATCACTAAAGTACCCTGAACGCACAGACCTACGGTGGTGGGCTCGTTACTAGATTCAGGTACCTTCTGAAAGGGAATAAGACTTGAGAACGGACGGTGCTTGCCTAACGGAATTTGAGACGCATGACTTAAAAAAGATCACCAGCCCATGGAGGTATCAAGGAGATCTGAGCTTTACAGGAAAGACTAGTTCAAGGTATAAAAGGCGGAAGTCTGTTGCATGTCGCAATCCAGGATGCCAGACTTTGACGTATATCGCAATTAGAAACAGTAAGTGCGATGCATATCGGGGCTATTGCGATTTGCGTCAAAACAAGAATGCTCTGAGAATTGACGAGTAAAATTCTCCTTTCGTTTAAAATCGGCTTTTGTCCTGCGTCTCTTGTTTGAATAAAACTTCCTGTTGCTCGGGGTCATATGAGCTCAAACTACCCAGGTTCCTAGAATTCCGTTGTACATCTACGGTCAAAGGACTCTCTGAAAGTACTCTATGCAACAAAAGTAAAAACGTCTTGATTTCGTTGCACTTTGAAATTTTCCCGAGGTTTCTCCTGAGTACCCCTTTTCGAACAAGGTAGGAGGAGGACTCGCTTAGAGAGCTATATGAAACGAAATTCAAGATGTTTAAGCTAGTTCAAAGTATAAAAGGGGGTTTCCATTGAGGACCCCCTTTCAGAAGGGTAGGAGGAGGGACTCGCGTAAATTGCTATATGCAACGAAAATCGAGAAGTTTGAACTGGTTCAAGGTATAAAAAGGCCTCTGAAAGTACTTTGTGCAATAAAAGTAAATGTATTAAATTTGTTGCACATCGCAATTTTCAGAGGTTCCTCCTCGAGAACTTTCCAAGTAGGTACCTAGGAGGAGCTCGCATACACTGCCATGTGCAATGAAAGGAAGAAGTTTAAGCTAGTTCAAGGTATAAAGTGCCCTTGAAAGTGCTATGTACAAGGAAACTAAAGCCTTCTTTTCGTTGCACTTCGCATTTTTCCCCCCGAGGCTTTCCCTCGAGAAACCTTTTTCCAAGATAGATGAGAGGAGAGGCTCGCTTAAAATGCTATGTGCAACGAAATCCAAGATGTTTAAACTAGTTCGCGGTATAAGAGCCCTTGAGAGTGCTATGTGCAACGAAAGCAAACGTTCTGATTTCGTTGCACTTTGCATTTCCCAGGTTTCTCCTCGAGAACCCCTTTTCCAAGCAGGGGAGGAGGAGAAGCTCGCCAGAGTGCAATGTGCAATGAAATGGAGAGGTTTAAGCTATATATAAAACACATGCACATTGATATATACATAGACTTTAATATATAAGTCTCGGATGCCCTCTTCAATAGAGTCTTAAACCTCCTGCAGACAAAATAGGGGCTGGTGGGGCTAGCGACGAGCTGACTCAGCTCCCCCACCTCCTACAATTGACGATCCTCGACAGCAACCTGAATCTTTTCTTTCTCCAAAGAACACCATTCTCCATCCAGCCGTCTCAGCCCATGGACCTGAACTCTTCGAAATGGAATCCAGTCCGAGGAATCAAGGCGAAACGAGCCGCAAACGCAGGAGGAGGTCCAGCTTGTCCGGGATCCAAGCAAGCGATTCTGCAAGCCCGCAAACCGAGATGGGCCACATGAGATCCGACAACGTCACTGGATCAACGAGTTTTGTGGGCAGTGGCAGCGGCATATTTTTTGTGCGGACAGTTCGAGCTGCTCTGGCCAAGCATCTGAGCTCCAGCGGTGAGGTTGTCAGTGAAATGGTTCCCGGGGAAGACGATCATGTTCATCCGCAAAGCCGACCAAACTCACTCTGGAATCGTGATGAAGTTGATTTTAGTAGCCCGGACCAAGTTCAAGTCGATGCCTCAGTTACCTTTGATAATCTAGTCCGCTGGAGCGAATCATATTTCGATATATGGCACCCTCCTTTCCCTTTTCTCCATGCGCCAAGCATTCTGGAAATTTTCGAGAAAGTTGCTTCACATGGGATCCAACAACTGAACAGTATCGAGTCAATTATTGTCCGTTCAGTGCTTTCTGTAGCCGTGGCCGATAGACGCCAGTTACCTGCATGTATCGGAACCCTCGTTCCCTCCACTCTGATCTTTAACTCGATCGAAGATGCAGTATCCTGCCTAGTTCCTATTTTGATTCAACCATCAACAATCTCCAGCATACAGGCCGCTGTAAGCATTCAAGCCTTTTTTCTTTCGATGCTTCATCTCAACACGGCATCAAGATTCAGCGGCCTCATTATTCAGATCGCATTTCATCTGGGTCTTCATCGATGCCCGACAAGATATAAGCAGCTCTCAAAACCCGAAGCAGATATGCGTCGTAGACTATTCTGGTCAATATATTCTCTCGAAAGATTCTTGGCACAGTCCTTAGGACTTCCGTTGAGCCTAAAAGACGACGATATTGATGTGTGCCATCCTCAAAATGAGGTCCATCTCGAAGACGATGAACGTGGCAATATCGCTCCTCCATCTGATGGTATGATTATTGGCGTCCCATACCAGTAACGCTACTAACTTGGGGCATCAGCTCTCCAACTCTTCCTTTTACCGGAATACCTGGCCCGCAACAGTCAAACCAAAGGCTTGATCCTCGAGCTTCGCCATAAGAACATCAAATTTAGGGTCACGGACCCAGATGAAGTTGCCCACATTGATGCCGAAATGTCTCGGTGGTGGAATGATATTCAGGATTTTATTGACCCCGTATCCACTGACGATGAAGATTTGCATTCCGCGGAAGCAAATGCGACAGTTCCTCAACTGAAACCATATCATCGACTTCTGCTCGTAGTTCAGAAGCATGAGGCAGTCATATTGTTGAACCGTCCCGTCATTACTTCCGGCAGCAGCTTTGCCATTGCGGCTGCAATGCAAAAGTGTATTGGAGCATCGAAAGCTATCATCGCGATTGTGTTTCAACATTTGCAGGATAGTTTAAGATCTGAGGGGTCACGGGATGGTAGGATACAATACCCCTTGTTCTGGCCAGGCTTTACCTGGTGTGTCTGGATGAGGTATCAAACCTGGACGTCCACGAGCGTAGCGTGTAACTGACCATTGGGATTTTAGTGGTCTGATTCTACTGTACGCGGCCTCTGATGGTTGCTATTCGGCCTCGGTGGCTGAAAGGTGAGTACTGTCAGGCTGTCAAGACTCATATTGACATGCTGAGAGGCGTCAGGGAGGCCAATCGATGCATAAAAATATTGGATAACATCTCGTTGCGGGGTGGCTTCTGGCCCGGAGCTTGTGCGGCCGCCATACGAGACTTACAGCACGCCCTGCAAAAGAAAGTAGAGAATGATGTCTCCGGGGCATGGAATGGAAAGTTGACCAGAAGTTATGACACACAACCTCCATCAAGTGGGTTGAATCAAGCCAGGCATCCACTGGCTGATTTGAACGGTCATACTAAAGCACTTCAATCTGCTTCCAACCAACAGTCTGTCATTGGCAATCACACATCTAGTGGAAACTCTCAGCCACTAAATCCTCCCGGCATGCTGAATACAGCCCGAGCCCCAAATTTGACTTTGCCAGTAAGCATATCATCTTTTGCTCGAACAAGTCTCACATCATCCTTACAGAATAATGCATCATTCAGTCAGTCTTGGCCAGGTATTGACGGAGGGTTACTGGAAATCGACGACGAGTTCAATGGTTTTGATGACATTTTTCAGCTTATCGATGTACCCTTCCATCTCAATGAACATGGCGCCCAGACCACATGGTGAAGTAATTTACCTCCCAGCCGAGGCAAATGTCAACCTTCTGCTTACGTTCCTTTCTGCTCCTCGAAAGGAATTCTAAACAATTTCGTCTCATGATCCGACAATTGCCTCAATGCATGTGCTTTGACTGTACCTGCGAGCCCAAGTAATCTACACCCAGCTCTGTCGAGATCTCTTTCCAGCCTGGAATTCCCGGAAAATACAAGTAAGCCTCTTCGATCATATTTTGCTCCACTTAGTGCTTTCAGAATCGAGTTCAAAAAACTATTCAGTTAGCAGGCTCGATCTTAAAAAAGACGCGGCAAGTCGCCCACACCTAACTCTCATGGTATTCATGTTCAACAAATAATTGACATCCTATTCATAACAAGTCGTTTCATTATCATAAGGGGTAACGAGGACAGAACCACAAGAGGCCGGTTTGAGGCAGCATGATTGGACCAGCTATAGCTAACGATTTGTGAATCTGATTTGGAAAATGAAATAGATCCATGAAGAATCGATCAAGCTATAAAACACGTGATCCCACCTTTTCCAACTCTTCGCAAATAGCACGTGTGACTTCTTTCGTATTAGCAGTACCCCCGAGATCTGCCGTTAGCACTCCTGCGGTACAAACGTTCTCAATTGCCTTCATCAGCGTATCCTTTGCCTCGGCTTCTCCAAGCCACCCCAACATTTCTGCCGTACTCCAAATAGTGGCAACCGGGTTGGCAACTCCTTTGCCAGTTATATCAAACGCACTGCCGTGGACCGGTTCAAAAAGACTGGGGTTCTTTCTAGTTGGGTCTAGGTTACTTGAAGGAGCAATGCCCAGGCTACCTGCCAAAGCAGCAGCTAAGTCACTCAATATGTCCATGTGGAGGTTCGTCCCCACAATAGTGTCTAAAGATCCAGGAGAGTTGACCATTCTTACAGTCATGGCATCGACCAGCATTTTGTCCCATTTGACGTCTGGGAAATCGCGAGATACTTCAAGAGCAACTTCATCCCACAGAACCATACCGTTCCTCATGCTGTTGCTTTTGGTAACAACGGTGAGAAGCTTCTTCGGACGGGCTTGAGCTGTTGAGAATGCGAATCTCATAATTCGTTCGATACCAACGTAGGTAAAGATTGCAACCTCAGTTGCAACTTCCCACTTTTGACCCCGATGCGATCTCCCACCATGCCCGGAGTACTCTCCTTCTGTGTTTTCACGAACCAGGACCCAATCAATTTCCGGGGCGCCGGACTTGGTGTCGCGAAGACGGGACATTGTTCCTGGGAAGGTTCGCACGGGTCGGACATTGGCATACAACTGCAGCGGTCCTCGGATGGCAAGTAAAAGGCCCCAGAGGGAAATATGGTCAGGAACATCTGGTCTAGCAGTCAATAATGAACAATTCAATCGATGCAATGTATTATTACCTGGCGCTCCCACGGATCCGAACAAGATAGCATCATAACGTCTCAAAACCTCCAATACATTCTCGTCTACATATCTCCCGTGCTCTTTATAGTAAGCTGTTCCCCACGGAATATGTTCAAACTCGATTGTGAAGCTTTTGGATACCTGGACGAGCTTCTGAACAACCTCAATAGCAGCTCTTACCACCTCTGGGCCGATGCCATCAGCGGGAATAGAAGCGATCTTGTAGTTGCGAACTTTTGTGATGGTTGCAGACGAGGTTGACATTTTGGATTCTGTTGAAACTGTCACAGTATGGAGGTTGGTAAACTAAATGATGAGGAGAAGGTATCTTGCGGTTGGGATGAATCTTTTGTGCTTGGCAATAGGGAGGGAGAAATTTTTATCTTTGAAGGGAGGTAGAAAGTGCTGCAGACCTGCGAATAAGTCTGACCACGATGCTTTGCCTTAGAACTTTTAACCTTTGAAATGGTTCCGGTGGCGGGGCTTTACGGCGCGTGCATACCCCAGGTTTGCTTGTCTTAACGTCCGGTTGGACGTCAAGGTGTCGCCCCTGGCGGATCCGGAGAAACGAACCCCGAAACTTCTTTTCTCAGAATCCCGTGTTTCCCAGTGGTTGATCAGCCGAAATGTGGGTCATGGAAATGGGATAGGCATTCACATGGGCCATCACAGTAAACTGAAGTAAAAAACAATACCCTCGTGAACTATATCGTGTATCGTATACAAGTACGTAGTTGAGGGGTCTCACATTCTGAGTTCCAAGAACTGGTGAGCCACTCCAAATGATATCTTACATTCACAATAATTCCAGAATTCTCTTTCGCAGTGGTAGATTTGTTTTAATTTAGTAATATTTGTATCTCATCCAAGAAGACAATTCTTTTGAGCGACTCAGCTCAGACCTCGTCTCACTCGCAACCCCCATGTTCAAGTTTCTTCTATCCAAAGTGCTCTTCCAGTGCCGGGTAGAAGTTTCCAGAGAATCTATATCAAATGTTGCATCTTGATATCTCATCAGATCTGCACCGTTGTCGCGTTGTGTAGATAAACCTTGGGCATTGAGCTGATGCCCAGTAGGAGTTATGTGAGGTTGCGAAATTTGCCGGGAGACCTGATCTCTACCCTGAATTTGCAGGTTGAAAGGTACTGTATCGCGAGATTGTTCATAATGTGAGGTCGGTGATAAAGGTTGTTCGAGGGGTTCAAAATGGAAGTTTCTGGTTCCGGGAATATCGACGCTGACTTGCTCGTCGTCAAAGGTTCCGTCCATGATACGCTGCTCCTCATTCGAACCTAACCGATGTTATTTCGGTGCATTGAAATAATAATGTTTCTGTTTATTGCACATACCTTCTCGCGGGTTACTATTATCAAAAGAGCTCCACCAGACTTCTATTTCGCTCGAGCTTCTCAGCGGATACGTAATCCACTCAGTCATTCGAGAATACTTATTTGAATTGGCCTGACGAGTCTGAAGAGGTTCAGATAGGTCTGGATGATTTGTAAAAGTACTCTCTGATTTGAGTTGTCGAAGCTCGCACAAAGCATTGTAAAGCGCTTTCTCAGTTTCATTGAGGCGTGTCTCGAGCGCCCCGAGATAACCCCCTGGGATTCCCCTGATATTGTCAGTGTAGAAAGCTATGGGAAGTGCAGTGAGATTACCTCTTGTTATTCTCAGCATACTTGCAAAGTTGTGGCGAAGAAGCACACTGCCCACAAGTAGGTCTAAAAACAGCATTAGGTCCAAAAATCTACAACATCTGGTTACGTATTTTGTACAATTTACGATCACACTAGGACACGCTTAGTCGAAGGTTATAGGGCAAGTGGTAATACTTACTTTGCATTTCTTCCTCTTACATGGTTCGCAAGAACCGCCTTGGGTTTCCGTCATGACACGTGATAGATAGCCCCCTGATCTGAAAGAAGAGGCTCGGTCCTCGGGATATGGTCCTCCGGAAGTTTGTTGATCAAGGATCCGATTCCATGGTATGGAAATAGCAAAGAATGCCGGCAAAACGGTGTTCTTTTCCCAGATATTTCGTTTCCCGATGGTCAGCAAGGAAGTGCGGGGTTCACTATCAACGGGTAAGGTTTGCCGGTTTTCGCCACCTCTCGGGCCTTGTTTTCCCGCTGCTGTTCACGAGGTGCCATAAGTAATTGGCTCGTTTGCAAACTATCACACTAAATACATGAATTGGAGATCCTTTAATTTCCTTAAGTGCCACGGTCTTCAATGCATTAAGGATTGAGTGACTTTGAATGCGGGTGGACCTACATAATCCTTGTGCATCTCGCACTTCATCGCCTGTATTCTGCTAAAATCATAGGCCGGAAGGTCCTTCGCTGGCTGATGTTGGACGTCCTTCAGCAATCGAAAATTCGACTCGAGTCAATGGTGATAGTTCTATAGTTATTGCGGTACCGGGAAAATTTACTGCGATCCAGGTTGTCAAGCTGGATTTGGCTATTGTGGGGATTCTCCGCCAGCTTCGGCGCAAGACTTTTTAAAACCTATATTCCTCCTCAACCTCCAACTTCATTATGTACGCCTCCACCGGCACCTTCTGGGTTCCCATCTCTGGTCGTTGATGGACCACCTGCGAGTATTGTCCTAAGTTTGAAGCATGCCCCTCGCTTAGGAAAGGGGCATCGGTTAAAGCCCCAGGGGGCTCGCCTAGAAAATCTCTTCTCCACTGCAAACCCTCAACCAAAAAAAAACCCCCCAAAAAAACATACAACAGTAGGTATTCGCTGGTGGTCACCCACCCAACTACTAATCTACCGATCTAAGGCTTATATATGGCAGAGCGGACGGGATGCCCAATTCTTCTTAGTCTACGGTACGAGAGCCTTGGATTAAAGATCTCGTAATTGGTTTCTTGGTTCTCGAAATCGGAAGTTTATATTGTCGCTTTTACTATAATATTTATTAATCAAGAATATAGAATCGTGTATATAGACTTATAAATATTACTACCTAAAATCTAGTGGCCAATAATGGTAAGCCCGTTTCCCGTTATCTAAAATCAAGATTATATTAACTTTTAAGAATCTTTACCTTATTTTATACTTTGACGATATATAATAAAATTTTATATCTTTATATAATAACTTAGTCCAGATATTATTAACGATATTTTAAAATTTAAAAGAGATCAAGAATTAAGAAAATAAAGTTAATATAATATAAATATAATATTTACTTAATTTATTATAATAATAGCTTTATATAAAAAAAAAATATAATTATAAATTTTTTTTTATAAATTATAAAAAAATATTATTTAATATATTTTCTTTTAATATTTTTTTTATTATTTATATTAATATTATTTTTATATTCTTTTATATTTATATTTATAAGTTCACTAAGAAATTTCTTTATTATTATAATAATATTATAATTTTATTTATATATATCTTTATATATTTATTTAATATATAATTTATTTTTAAAAATTTATTTTTATTGTTTTTTTTTAAAAGTAATATATTATAAAAATAATTAATAAATATAATTATTTAAGATTTTATAATATTAATTTTATTATTTATAATTACTTCTTGAAAAATCTTTATTAATATTAGATATTCTTTATAATTAAAAAAATAATTTTTATTATATAATTATTTATTAAATTTATAATAATTTAATAATTATTTAAAACTATAACTAATATAAAATTAATAATCTTAATTATTATTAAAATAATTAATTAATAAATATTTTAATTAATAATTTAATATTTAATATATTTTATATAATTATAAATAAATAATACTAGTTAATATTATAAAGAGATAAAATAATATTTCTTAATTTAATTTATATAATATTATTATTAAAAAAATTATTAATATTCATTAAATTAATAAAAAAATTTTTTAGTTATTATTTATTTTATAGTTTATTCTTTTTTAAATAATTATTATATTATTTAATATTTTAAAAAATATTAAGATATATAATTATTTTAATTATTTATAATTTTTTTACTTTAAAAAATTCTAAAAGAAAATATTTTTTATTTTTTTTAATAATTTAATTTATTGTCGTTAAAATATAAAAAATATCTTATATTTATTAAGATTTTTATATTTATTTTATTATTATAATATTTTAATTATAATCTTGTTTAAGTTTATTTTTATAAAAATCCTGGATATATTTTATTAATTATTTTTTATTATATAAAAAAATTATATAAATAAAAAACTATAAAGTTTTATAATATTTCTTTATATTAAATATATTATTCTAAACATATAATTAAATTTATTCCTATTTAGTTATTATCTTTATTTAATTTCTAAAGTCGGGTATTTCTTTTTTTAATATTATTATAAAGATTTATTCTTTAATAAATTATATCTATACTCTTATTTACTCGCTTGCCCGTCTTTTATAAACTTATAATCTTAAGTATAATATTTTTTTTTTTAATAAATTTATTTATAAATATTTAAATAATATTATTATTAAAAAAAATATTAATAATAAAATTTATAAAAGTTATAGCTTATAATATTATAATCTTTTAATTAAGTATTTTTACTTTAAGTAAAATTAAATATTATAAGTTTATTTTTATTTTAAATATTATTATTTTAAGTAAAGATAATAATTATTATTTTATATTATATATCGCGATTATAAGATTATTAATTAAAGTTAATATATACTTGGATTATAAAAGGTCGTTAAAGATAATAAAGAAGATTACGAAAAAGAAAAAAATATAAAAATAAATAAATAATTTTTTATTTTTTATTTTTAATTTTATATAACTTAAAGAATCTTAAGATTTCCTTTAATAAAATATAATTATTAAAGATAAAATATAATATATTAATAATAAATTTATAAATAATTAATATTTAAGAATATTTATTAATTAAATATATATATAAATTATCGAAAAAAATAATTAAGTAATCGATAATCGGAGTTAAATAAAGTCTTTATAAATTAATTTAATGTAGCAATAACGCTAAGCTTAAAGTATTATTAAAAGCTTTAAAGTAAGACTTAATACTTCTTTATAGTTTAAATAATAATTATTCTTAAAATATAATATTATTTAATTTTTAAATCTTGATATTAATTTTTTAGTTATAATAATTATTATATTTAAGGAATAGTCTTTATTATTATTATTAATATAAATAATAAAAGTATTAACTAAAATATTTTTTTTTTTAAATATCTTAAATTAATATTTATATAAATATATATTTTTTAATTATTTTTTATAATTAATTATAGTCTTTATTTTTTAATTTTATAAAGATTTTTTATAATATAATTAATATAATATTTAATATTTATTAATTTAAAGTCTTAAAAATAATCTTGATTATAATAATATATTTTTAATTAAAAGTATTTTTTATAAATATATTTATATTAATAAAATTATTTTAATATATAATTAATTTTTATATTTATTATAAATATTAATTAAATAAAAAATAAATTAAAGTTTAATCTATAATCATGAATATTTTTTTATTTTAGTAATTAAGCTTTATTATTATAATCTAAATCTAGTTTTTTTTTTTGTTTTAATATATTTTTTTAAATTTTTATTAAATTAATTAGTTTAAGTTAAATATTTATTAATAAAAATAAATTAATAATTACTTTAATTTAAAATAACAAGATTTATATATATTAAATTAAATTCTTATTTACTTTATTATTTCTAGAAAATATTAATATAAAAATTTAATTATATTTAAATATAAATTATAAATAAAAAAATTTATTTAAACTTTTAATATATATAATATTTAAAGTTTTTTTTAGTTTTAGTCTTAAGAGTTTTAATATATATATTAAAAATTATTTATATTTTTTAAATAATATTTTAAATTAAAATTAAATAATATATAATAATTAAAAAAATTTATTATTTAAATATTTAATTACTTAATTATTTCACGTTATTTTATTAAAATTTTAATGATTTTTTAAAGTTTTTAAAAAATATTAAAAAAATTTTATAATATAAAAATAATTAAATTATTATAATTATTATATTATTTTTATAAAATTATAATATTAAAATTAAGTTAAATAATTAAATAATAATCGATTAAATAATAAATTTTTTTAATTAAATAAAATTTAATTTAAAAATATATTTAAAATATATATAAATAAAGTTATTTATTAAATATAATTAAAAGTAATAAATTAATTATTAAAATAATTATTAATATAGTCTTATATATTATATTATTAAAATAATAATATTTTTATAAATTTTAAGTCATGATTAATAAATTAAAAATAATAAATATATTATTTTTATATATAAATATAAAACTCGCGTATATATATAATCTTATTTTTTTATTTAATAATAAAATAAATATCGAGTAATTATTAACGAGACTTTTATATAATAAATATTTATTATAAACTTATAAAAATTTTTTAAAGATTTATAAATATTTAAATATAATAAAATATAATTATAATAAAAAGATTTTATATTATATATAATTAATATTTTATAATTAAATATTTTATAATTAAATATTTTATAATTAAATATTTTATAATTAAATATTTTATAATTAAATATTTTATAATTAAATATTTTATAATTAAATATTTTATAATTAAATATTTTATATTAATTTATATAATAATATTTAATATTTAATAAAAAAATTAAAAAAAGTCGGGAATAAAATAAATATAATAAACGAGTGTTTAAGAAATATTTATAATAATATTATTAAACTAAATTTTAATTAAATTAATAAATATAACGAATTAATATTATATTTAAATTTAGTTAATAAATCATTAAAGAAATAAATAAAGAATATAAAAAAAAATTAAAGATAATAAAAAAAATAATAAATATTTTAAAAAAAAAAATATAAATTATAAAAAAAAAATTATAAACTTTAAAGATTAAAATAAATATTATAAAAAAAAAATTAAATATCTTAAATAATATAGTTTTAATTTTAAATATAATATATTAAAATATTTTTATTAATTAAATAAATAATCTAATAAATTTAATTTATATTATTTATTATAATTTTAATAAAAATATAAAAATATTTATAAAGTCTTTAAAATAAATAAAATAATATTAAAAGTTTTATTATAAAGATTATTATATATATAATTAATTATTCTTAATTAATATTAATTTTTATAATAAATAATAATTTTATAAAATTATATTAATTATTTTAAATAAATTAGAAATTATAATTTAAGAAAGATCTCGATAATAATAAAAATAACGACTTTATTAATTTAGATTTTAATATAAATAATTTAACTATATTAAAAAATATTATAATTAAGTTTTTAAGTATTATTATAAGACTTTTATTTAATTATTTAGAATTAAAATATCGATAGTTTAAGAAAGTTAAAATAAAGTAAAAAATAATTAAAATATTTTTATAAAAGTATAAAAATAAAAATAATAATATATAAAGAAAATATTAATAATTATTTAATAATATATAATATAAATTAATAATAAAGAAGAATATATTCTTAATAGACTTTAGTTAAATTAAAATATTTTATTAAAATAAATATCTTAAAATAAATAATATATTATAAATAAAGTATAATAATATATTTATTAATAATTATATTTTAATTTTAAATAAAGAATATAAATATTTTATATTTTTTAATATTTAAAAGAATTTTTTTAAGAATTATTAACTTAGATATATATTATATTAGACTCTTGTCATAATCTTATTAAAGATATTAACTAGATTAACTAAAGATCTTTATAATCTTAAATTATTAATTAGCTTAGTTCTTAAAGTATTAACTTTATTAAAAAAAAGATTTTTAACTCTTCACGAGCTCTTTTATAATAAATTAAATAATATTAATCAAGTGAGTATTTATATATTCTATTATAATAATTTATCGAGAGGATAAATATATTTTATATTTATAATTATAAGAGTTTAAGCAATAGGATTATTAAAGAAAATATTATTATTTAAGTTTATTATATTACTTAAATTATAGATTATCGAAAGAAGTATTATTATTTAAGTCTTATAATATTATTTAAGTTATAAAAGAATCGGATAAAGTATTATTAATTAAATAAATTATTATATTAAAGATTTATTAATTAATAAACTCCGTTATATTTATTTTAATAAAAACGGGATTTTATAATTTTTATATTATTTTACTTAAAGATAATAATTTTATTATTAAAAGAAAGCGTGATTAATATTAATTTTTTTTTTATTATTTATAAAATAATATCTTATATAATTAATATTTAATTATTACTTGATAATATAAATTTATTTAAATAATAAATTCTTAAAAGACGTAGAGATTTATAAATCTAAATAAAGAAATATATTACTTATATAATCAAGATAGTCATCCAAGAGATATAAAAGACTTAGCGAGTATATATATATAAGTAAAGATATTAAAGAGGACTGGATTTAGATAATTATATATAATATATTTATGAGACGACAAGAGTAAGAAGGGAGTTAATAATTATAAGAAAAGAAAAGCAAGGGAAGAGATATAAGAATAATTTTTTTTTAAGATTTTATTAAGATGTATATATAATAATAATTTATTTTGATTTAGTTAATCGAAGCCGGATATATTTTTTTAATATAATATTAAAATTAATTTAAGAGTTAATATATTAATTAAAAAAATAATTAAATAATTAAAAGATTTATTATTTTTTTTTAGATATTTAATAATTAAGTTTAGTTCTTTATTTATATTTAAGATAAAATATTAAAGACTTAAAAATAATTATTAATAAAATCTTAAGATTATAAATTATTAAAATTATTTAGTTTTAAGCTTAATAATAAAGAATAAAATATATTATTATATATTTTAATTATTTAAGAAATTAAAATATATAATAAAGTATTTTAATTTTTTAAATAATTAAAATATTTTTTATATAAATTTTATAATTATTAATCTTTATTATTTATATAAAAAAATATATTTATTTAATAATATAAAAATATTTAATAATCTTAATTAATTTAATTAATATAATTATAAATTAAAATTAATATTTTTATTTCTTGATTATAATAAAAAAAAAATAATAATATATAATCTTTTTTAAAATATATTAAATATTTAATATTATATATTTTTATATTAAATAATATTATTTATAAAAGACTTAAGATATAAATATTAATTAATTTTATCTCGTTTATTTAATAAAATATATTATATTTAAAATTCTTTATTAAATTATAATTATATTATTTAAGATTTAATTAAAAATAAAATAACGCGATATTTTAATAATTTTATTAATTAAAGACTTAAGTATTTATATTAAATAATCTTTAATAATTATACTTTAATTTTTTTTTAGTTTTAAATATATTTTTTTTATATAAAAATATTTATAATAAATATTAATAATTTATTTATTAAATATTAATTAAATATTATTTAAATAATAAATATTTAATAAAATTTTTTAAATTATTTATAAGACGAGATTATTAAATTTAATAAAATAATTAAAAATCTTATATATTTATTTAAATAATTTATTTTTATTATAACTTTAAATACTTTAAAGAATATTTAATCTTGATTAAAAATAAATTAAAAAATATTATTTTATTCTTTTAAGAAAATTAATTATTAATTATAATTTTTAATATTTATATAAGATTTATTATTAAAAATATTATTTATTATTTAATATCTTATTTAAGAAATTCTTAAATACTCGAGGAATAATTTTAAATTTAAAGTTTAAGGATTTAAAAATTATTAATTAAGTATTAATCTTAAAAGATTATTAAAAAAAAAAAAAAATTTAACGATATTTATTAATTTTTAAAATCCTTTAAGTTATAAGAGATTATTTATAAAAATAAATTTAAGGATTTATATAAAACTTTTAATAATAACTTAATTATATATTAATCCCGTTATAGCGATATAATTATTAATTAAAGTAATAATAGTCTTATAATAAAAAAATCCCTTCTAGAATATAAGCAAGATATTCCAGAGATTATCGTCAAGAAAAGTCTTTAAAAAAAAATATAAGACTAGTCTTTTAGCTTTAATCATTCTTTATTATTTATAAATAGCGAGTTAATGCTCTATTAGTTAAAGATCACGTATAATAATAATAGCGCTAAGATAGATCTTGTTTATAAATAATTATTAATAATTCTTGATAAAATAATCAAGAATTATAAAATTATAATTCTTTTCTTGCTAGAAATAAAATAATAAAAAATAACCTTGTTAGAAATTAATAAAAATATATTTAATAATTAAATTATATTAATTTTTTTTTATTATATAATATAAAATTATAATAAATTATTTTATTAAATTTTATTTTATTTATATTTATATAATAAATTAATAAAAAATTTTAATCGTTTTTATTTAATAATTAAATATTATATATAATTTTATTTATATTTATAATAAATAAAAAAATTCTTTTATCTTTAATCAAAAATATTTAAATTATTTTTTTATTAAATAAAATAAAAATAATTTTATAAAGGATTTTATTATTATTATTTAAGATAAAATAATTTTTAATAAATTTATATAATATTATTTTTATATAAGTAAAATAAATTAATAATAAATATATATTTTTAATTTATAATAATTAAATAATATTTTTTTTTTATATTTTAAAGAAATATTTATATTAATTAATATAATTATTAAAATAATTTATATTATTTATAAGATAAATTAATATTAAAAAATATTAATAAAAATTTATTTAATAATTTTTAATATATTATAATCTAGTTTTATTAAAATATTAATTATAATTATTATAATAAAATAATTAAGTTTTATTTAAATTATAAATAATTTAATAATTTAATTAATTTTTATATAAATTAATATATTAAAAATAAATTATATTTATTTTAAAAAAATTATTATTTTTAATATAATAAAATTAATAAATACTTTAGAATAATATAATATTAAATTTAAATAAATTAAGAAAATGTTATTTTTTATAAAATAAAAAAAAATTAAAAAATATTTAATTATTTTAATTTTAAATAAATATTTAAAAAATATATATAATATTATAATTATAAAAAGTTTAAAAAAACTTATCTTTAAAGATAATAAAGATTATTTTTTATTAATAAAATCGATTAATATTTATAATAAAATTCTTAATATAAAAAAATAAAGACTATATAAGAATTTTTATAAAGAATAAATATTATATAAATTAATTTAAATAATTTATTTAAAAAAATTTTTAATTTAAATATATAATATATTTTATAATATATATATTATATAATTATTAATTTTAAATATATTATTAAAGATTATATAAAAATAAATAAAAAAAATATTAATAAAATAATTATATTATTTTAAATAAATTTATAAAAAATAAAATTATTCTTTATTCTTAATAAATAAATAAAGTTATTAATTAAATAAAGACGATTGGATTTTTTTTATTTCTTTAATTTATTTAAATTATATTTTATTATATTATTAAAGAAAGTCTTAAGTTTATAAATTTAATATAATCTTAAGAGAATAAATTAATATTTATTTTAAATATTTAATATATTAATATAATAATAAGAATTAATTTTATAATATTATTTAAATATTATAATTATATAAATCTTTAAAGAAATCGATTATATTCTTAATAAATATATATTTAATAATAATGATTTTATTATAATAAATAATATAATTAAACTTTTATATAATGTATTCGATAGACTTTACTTTAAAGAATAACTTAATTTTTTAAATATTATAATTACTTTAAAGATAATTAATAAACTAATATTTATAAGACTTGATTTTAGCGTCCCGCTTTATAAGAAAGATATAAACGACAAGATTATGTCTTTCTTAAATCTTTTTTATTATTAAAGAAAAGTAATCGACAATAAGAAATATAAAGATAAAAATAATATTAATAATTTATAAATATATATTTATTTATTAAATATTAATATTAATTATTTTATATTATTCGAGATTAATAAATAAATAAAAATAATATATTATTATAATTTAATAATAAATCAAGAGATTATTTATTATAAAATAAAGATTATTTTAATAAAATAAATAATAAAGATAAGTGGATTAAATAAATTATTTAAAAATAATATTAATTTATTATAAAAGGAGTTTAAGTATTTAAATTTTTAAATATATTAAGATAATAAATAAATATTTAAATATTATTATATTATATTAATTTAATGATTAGTTTATTCTTTAATAAAGTAATAAATAAAGTTATAACTTAATGATTATATATAATATTAAGTAATAAATAATTAAACTTTTAATTAATAATTAATAAAATAAAATAAATCTAAACCGGGTAATAAAAAAAATATTCGGGAATTATTAAACGTTTTTTAAAAATAATATTCTTTAATTAAGTTTTTTTAAAAAATATAAAAAAATAATTAAAGATTAAAATAATATTCTTGAATTAAGTTATAGTTTTAAAAGACTTAAAGATTTTTTATAATAAAAACTTTTTTAAATCATTTAGCTATAAGAATTAAAATTAGGATTATAAGGAATAATATTATAAAAATCTTTAATAAATTAATATCTTTAGCTTTTTATTAGTTTTTTAAAATATTTATAATATAATTAAATATTTTTTTTTTAATTTTTTTTTTATTGTTTATTTAATTCCCGTAACTGTCTTATATATAAGTTATAAAGATTTTAAAAATCTTTTAATTATATAAATATTATTAAAAAAATATTTAAAGAAAATAAAATAATCTAATGTTTATTCTTGTATGCCGGAAAACCTTATATGCCGGAAAAAACAATAAATACTTTAACTTTAAATATTATAAAATTAATATATATTATAATATCTTTTATTATTTTTTATAAATTATATTCCGTAATTATTCCCGGATACCTTAAATACCTCTAACTAAAAATTTTATATTCTTGTTGTCGCCCTTATACTTAATTTATTAAAAGTTTCTTTTTATAATATAATGAACTTTTTTTATTATAACTACACTAGTAAGCTTATATTATCCCTAAAACTTATAAAGGGTCTTAGCCGGGCTCTCAGGCCTCCTCACTATGCGGGAGATCATTAACATCCTTATGGCGGCTGTGGTATATAGATTTATACAAGATCGCCACACGGGTCGGTATCTCGAATCGAAGCGAGTGACGAACAGCCCCGCACGTGCCACGATATTTACGCAGTAAGCTCACTTATGTAATTACTACCTCGGTAACTTAGACAGAAAGCACCAAAGCAACAGAACTTTGGAAAGCTGTTGCCTAAATATTTAGTTCTTAGTAACGTATCCAACCTCCCTTTATCGTTACCCTTGCGCGCCTAGGGATTCCCAACATACCATTACGCTTCACGTTAACATCGACAGTCGAATATGTATCCGACATCAATGGATTCATCTACCGAGGCTCCCCTGCCTCTGTCTGTGGCTCATGTGCCTCTAGTGCAGCACTTTTACGCTGTCGGCCACTTTTCCCCTTGCCCTTGATGACCTCCTTCGCAGCACGCGCTGTTCTTGCCACCTCGATGTCAAAGCTCATCATCACCTTCGCCTTTCCGAGTACGACTGACCTAAGATCTTAGTGGAGCGGCGAACCTTAGCGTCGTTGTTCATTTCGGTCAGTAGCTGGTTCTGGTCATGGTCGACTCGTGAGCTAAACTCGTATCCCAAATGTAAAAATGAGATTGATATTGGGCTAGTCCTTTTAAGGAAAAATTTACATTGCTATTTGTCACCTGCATATTCTGCGGCATCACATGTAGCCCTTCCAGACATCTCTCTTTGGGATTCAGCGTATTCGAATATCTTCCAAATGCGGCATGTTCCCAGATTGGAGAAGCGCGTCATTAGCGATGCCTGGTATGTGAGCTGGGCCGATGAGCGAGTGAGTTCCATCGCCCAGCGGTCTCAGGATAACAGGTAGCCCAAGTCGAGCAAGAACTACGACTTGGTCGCCAACTTGAACTGCTGGCAAACCTCCGGGGCTATTATCTCCCATGGGCCCGATCCCCATGGCAGACCTCGAGCCGAAAAAGATATTCCGGCCATAGCGAAGAGTCGAGACTCCATTCTCCTTGTAGAGATGGAAGTGTTGAAGGAGACCCATGGCTAGTCCCCCCACTCCACCCTCAAAATAGTTGAGAAAGAGCCTCAGATCCTGATGTGAGTAGCTGGACGAAATCGAGTCTGAGATTGACAAGAACAGCCGTGTGACTAGTTGATGTTCTTCCCCCGACAGCCTTAGCCGCTTGTTTTCCTCGATGACTTCCTTTGTGATGCCGAACCCTTCCAGAACCCATTTAGAAAACAGGATAAAGAAGCTTAGCTGTCGTCTAGACTTGTCATCTGCTGACTGCGAAGGACTACTGGGCGGGCTAATTAATGACCAAATGGTCTGAAGAAGAACTTTGGTTCCGTCTCCTAGCCTCGGTTGTTGGAGCTTCAGTTCATGGTACATTCGCAGTATTTCGGATTGAAAATTTGCCGCACATAAGTTTTGCGATACTGTTCTGACTTGGTCGAGGACAAATCCTCCCGTGACCAAAATTGCTTGAGGAAGAGATGCCCCAAGTAGCTCATCAAGTGGGACAGGAACGTGCCCTTCTACAAACTTGAATACATCGTGCCGACAGATAACACGATCCCCGAATTGGAAAGTAATTGGGTAGTTCATCTCGGCTGTAACAGGATCCAAGGGGCAAGGGAAGCGATCCTGTGGTTCAAAGTCCGAGAAACCAACCCAAGAGGGAAGCTGTGGTCTTTCATAAGCGACATCAATCCAGATGAAATGGTTGAGGAGTTGTGACTCAAGCACCATGACGCAAGCTGCCTTTTCAAATATCTCTTCCGCTTCCACGTTGTAGTTCGCCGGGAGAAGTAGCTCACTTGTATGCTCGTTGACCATGCCGAGTAACGCGAACACTCGGTCATGACGTTTGAATACCTGTCTCTGCTGTAGCTCTGTGTATCCCAGAGATGCCATTAGAGGAAATCCGACAAATGAGCGAATTCTGATCTTGGTTGGACTGTCACTGATACCCTGTCAGTACGCTCCTAGAGCAAGGCATGTGATTTTCAACCTACCTGTTTGCTGCTAGTGCAAACATAGGGCCAGAGCTCTCCTCATGTCGTCTAACATCTTCTTCAAAAGGGAATTCCGCTATTGCTGCGTCTTCAGGAATCGCTCGATGCAAGACGATCTGCATAGACCTCAAGTTCCCTACCGTGTTGATCACCGATTTATCTACGTCGATCGATTCGCGAAGAGATTTGCAGGAATTCAACAACCGCGCTGCACGGTGAAAGTCTAGCCACGAGCACGAGAAGTCTCCGCATAAGACTTGCGCGGTTGCTTCGTTCGCTAGAGCGACCTCCTGCATTATCCAAAGCCGTGTAAAATATGGTCGTAATGCCAATACGTCGATGACATCGGACCAAGCTTTTTTCAAGAGGAGCTGCTGCAGCTGAAACCCGTTGTCGAGTACCCTGTCACCCACCACATCAAACTCTAGGTCCTGAAATTCTTCAAACTGTCCAGCTGTCCGGCTCAGTAGAGAAATCGTCTCGAACACTTCTCTCGAGAGTCTTGTTTCCTCTCCAATCCACATGAGGACCGCTGCTGAATCCCGGTATATTTTGCTCATTAGCGGCAATTGTTCGGCTTTGTCTTTGTTGTCGTCTTGGTCTATACAGATAGCATCGATCCAGAGAAACTTCGTTTTAGCAGGCGGGGTGGCTGCTACACGACGCCGAAGGTGGTGGAGAACCGTGATGAGGTTCGAGGTTCCTTTGACCACCTGGCCATCGCAGATGATATCATGACGTCTATCGGGGTCGCCCCATTCGTAAGAAAGTGCTTCGCACTTGGCGAGGGAACGAAGAGGTTGATGTGATAGCTTGATGTGGATCTGGTCGTTGTCTTGTCCTGGAAGGATTTCGAGCATTCTCAAACTATCAGGTTTCTCCATCGGCTTGTAAACATATCTAGGTAGATTAGAGGCTGAAGTAGTCATGGTGACTGCAGGCTGTACTGGCCGTGTATCGACAACACTCGGGTTTGGTGAAGCACTTTGTCTAGAAAGAGTTTCTAGACTGCTAATCGTCATTGAGGCATCGGCACATTTATGAAATCAAAATGAGGTTCGTCGCAAGCCACTGTGAGACTACGCGCTGGTGGCTGAAACGGGCTGATCTTGCGGCATTTATATAGCATCTCAGCTCAGAGCTAGGGTATCCACACGGAAAGTGATTCTAAGAGGCACCAGCGCACATCTTTCCCTATTTCTCTTTGCATTTTCGTCAATATCATCAAATCGTACCAATTCCTGGACCCTCAACTGAGGATACCAAACTTCTCCACACTCCGGGTCTCTGTTCCTGGCGTCACCCCATGCGGGGCACCTGGGGCATCCGCACATGATGGTACCTGAATATTCAGCTCCCTCCCTGTAATGCTACACTATGTATGCATTATGGGCGTCCCAAGATGCTGGAATCATGCCAACCAATTTTGGCCTTTCTGCCTAAGGCTCCAAATCCCAGAAAATTACGGTGTAAGTACAGCACCATGCATAACTAGTGTCACCTCCCATTTTTAAGCGAGCGCTCGATTTGCACGCGGGGCCCAATTCACGATTATTTAACTCTTTAACTGCACCACGATTTATTATTAAAAAATTAAGAGCACCTATAAAATCAAAGTTCCACATATTGCGATCGTTTTAAGCTATAGCGCTCCTATTCTAGAACAGTACTTATAAAGTTCTTAAAAAAACAATAAAAGCTCGATTTTTAAGGCCTGAGGCTCTACGCGACTCCCCGCCCTTTTAATTTTCGTTCAAAATTCGCCATTCTCTTAATAAATTTATAATCATATCTCTGGAATAAAAGTATTATAGCTTAAATTAATCGCAGCATATAGAACTTTAAGTATATAAGAGCTCTTGTGATTTAATTAAAGTTTCGTTATACTATAAATAAATTTTATTAAAATCATGTATAAAATCGTATTCTAGAATACTCAAAGTCTACCTATTAATTATAGAACAAATACACAAGTAGAACACAAGTCCTTTGGAATAACTATAGTACTATACTCTATAATTAATTCAAGCTACGGCGCTCCCATTCCAGAGTTGTGATTCCTTAGTAATTAATAGGTGCAAAATCGTGAATTACGTCCCACGCGCAAATCGAGCGCTCGCTTAAAAATGGGAGGTGACACTAGTTATGCATGGCGCTGTATTACCGGGGCGTGCGCTAAAACCTTAATCGCTTTGATCCGAAGTACCGACTCGCGTGGCGATCTTGTATGAATCTGCACGCCGCAGCCGCCACAAGGCTATTGATGATTCCCCGTATAGTGGAGAGGGACTAAGAATATAGCTAAGGCCTTTTTATAAGTTCTAGGGATAGTGGAAGCTTAGTGATACGTCTGTAGTAAAGGGAGTCTAGTATAATATAAAAAAAGACTCTTTATAAATTAAATATAAGACAATAATATAAATATAAATTTTTTAGTCGAAGGTATTTAGAATTTTTAGGAATAGTTATAGAATATAATCTATAAAAGAAAATAAAAAATATTATATTATATATAAAATTTTATAATATTTAAAGTTAATATATTAATTATATTTTTTATTATATAAGATTTTTTATTATATAAGATTTTTTATTATATAAAAATAAATATTAAATTTAATTTATTTTTAAAATTCTTTATTTATTTTATTTAATAATTAATATAATAATAATTTTAATTTTTTTTTTATAAAATTATTTCTTTTAAGTCTTATTCTTAATTATATTAATATTATCTTGCGTTTTTTTTAAAAATCTCTTTTTTTAATTAATTAATTTTAAATAATATTTTTTTATATTAAAGTTAAAAATTTTTTAATTAATCTTGTCGAGAAGACTAAAAGATATTATATTTATTATATAATCTCTCGTTTTCTTTTTATTTTTTAAATATAATTCTTTTATCTTTATTTATATTTAACTAAAAGATTTTAATTCTTAAATTTAATATTATTTTATTTTTATTATAAATCTCTTAAACGAGTTTTAATAATCTTGATTAAGTCTTTTTTTTTATTATATTAAATATAATTAATTTTACTTAATCTCTTTTTTTTTATTTTTTTTTTATTCTCTCCCGGATTTAATTTTCTTTATATATATTTTTAAGAATTCTTTAATTAAATTAAATCACGAAATTATTTTTTATAAAACTTATTTAAATAAATAAATATTATTATTAAGAATTATAAAATCTTAATAATTTTTTTTTATTTAAATCTTAATATTTAAAAATATAAATATTTTATTTTATAGTCATGAATCTTAATTATTTTTATTAATTAAAATAAATATTATAAAGATTTTATATTTTTTTAGATTTTATAATATATAATTTCTTTATAATTTTTAAATATAATAATTATATCTTTAGATTATATATATTTAAGTTTAAATAATAATTATTATAATTAAATAAAAAAATAATAATAATTATATATAAAAATAAAATATTTTTTAATTTTTTTATAAATATAAAAATCTAATCTTATATAATTTTTTAATATAATAAATCCTTAAGATAATATAATATTATAAATAATAAATTAATAATTTTTAAATTTATTATATTAATCTTAATTTTTTTTATTTAATAAATAAATTTTTTTTTTTTAAAACTTTATACTTATAAAAATAATCTTTATATAATTAATAATAAAATTAATAAAATAATATCTTATATAAAAATAAAAATATTTATAAGATTTATTATTATTCATTAATTATATTTTAATTTTTTATTTATTTTTTATTATATTTATATTCTTTTTTATTATATTTATATATTTTTTTTATTATATTTATATTCCTTTTTATTATACTCATGATTTCTTTTATATAAACTTATTTAATAATTATTTTAATAATTATTTTTATTATAATATTTATTATTATTATTATATTTATTATATTAATTATTTTTTATATATTTTTTATATTTATTATTCTTTAAATACTTATTAATATATTTTTTATTTTTTATATATTTTTTTTATTTTTATTTTTTTTATTAATAATATTAATAATTTATTATTATAAAAAAAAATATTAATAATATTTATTTAATTAATATTTAAGATATTCTTTATTAAAGATATAAATATTAATTTCTTTTTATATTTTTATAAAATAATTAATATTATTATATTCTTTATAATAAATTATATATTAAATATTTTTTAATTTAATATAAATAAAAATCCTTATTCTTTAAAAATAATATATATATATATTAAAATTTTTTATTTAATAATTTTTATATTATAAATCTTTTAGATCCGGCTAAAATTAAAAAAATATTTTAATAAATCTTAAGCTTTTTAATAATTATTTTAGTTTATTTAATTTTTTTTATTTTAGATTAATTTAATTAATTAAAATCTTCTCGAGATTTTTATTTTAATTAAAATTTTATTTTAAAGCTTTATTTAATATTTTAGTTTTTTATTACTCGAGATTTTATCTTAAAGTTTTATTTAATATTTTAGTTTTTTATTATTCGGGATTTTATTTTAAAGATTATTATTAATTATTTAATATTTTAATTATAAAATATTTATTTTTTATATTTTTTATAATTAGTTAAGAAGATTTAATATTTAATATAATTTAATTAAAGGATTTTTTTAAAGTTCTTTATAATATTTCTTTATTATTTATTAAAAAGTCTTTAAAAGAATCTTTAAATAATTCTTTTAGTCGTCGCTAAATAATAAAGTAATTAGGATTTTCTCTTAAAGTATTTTATATTATATATTTATTCTATCGATCTTTAAAAAAATCTTGTTAATTTTTTTTTTAATTATTTAATACTTTAGTTTTAAATTTAAAAATATTATAAATAAATTATTTATAGCGATTAGGGATTTAATTAAGGATTTAGTTATTTTATAAACTTTATAATATATTTTAAATAATATCTAAATTAATTAATTTATAATAATTAATATTAAATAATATAATATAACTTAAAGTAATTAAATTAAGCTTAAATCTCTTTATAATAATATTTAATAATTATTTAATTTAGATAATAATAAAAATTATTAAAATAAAATTATTTATATATTTTTTTTATTTAAATTATTTTTAGATATAAGTTTTAAATTTTGGATTTTTAAAAATTAAAATTTTTAAGTATTATATTTTAGATCTTAAATTAAATTTTAATATTTATTTTAATATATAAAAAAGTTTTTTACTTTAAAGTATTATTTTATATAAAATAAATATTTTAATAAAATTATTAATTTATATTATTTTTAAACTTTATTTAAATAATTTATTAAACTTTTAATTAATTAATAAAAATTTATATATATTTTTATATTCTTAATTTCAAGATATAAAGATTTTATTATTAATATATCTCGAGATATAAAAAAACTTTAATATATTCTTTAATATTATATAATTATTAATAATATTAAAATATTAAAAATATTTTATATTAAATAATTAATATATTTTTATTATAAATAAAAAAATTATAATTTATTATTTAATAATAATATAAAATTTTAAAATAATTAATATTTTTTTATATTTAAATTTATATAATATTTATATAAAAAGACTTTTATAAAATATAAAAAATTTATAAAAAAGTAATAATATTATAAATATTTTAAAGTCATTAAAGTATTATATAAAATATTTATAATATTTTTTAATTTAATAATAATATAAATATCCGATATATATAAATATTTATAATATTTAAAGATTAATTAATAATATTATTAATTTTAAAGATTAATTTAAATTTTTTTTTATTTTAAAAATATTATATTAATTATTAAAGTAATATTAATAATATTTAAATATAAAATATTAAATTTAAAATAAATAAATATTTTTTATATCTTAAAAAAATTTAATTTTATAAAATTATATATTTTATATAATTTATATTTTTATGTTTAATATTTAATTATTTATAATTTTTAAGTTTATAAAAATAAAAAATTTATATAAAATTTTCTTTAAAGCTTTTTAATATTATATAATCTTTTAGTTTTATTTTAAGATTAAAGTTTTAATATTAATATTTTTAAGTTACTTTATTAGTTTAAGCTAAAATATTTTAATATATAAAAAATATAAACTTTAAAATTTAAGTTTATTTTAATTCTGGAATATTATTTATCGAGACTAAATTAATTTAATCTTTATAATCTTGTCTTAATAAAGAAATTATAATAAAGTCTTTTTATTAAAATTAAAGTTTTTAATATTTAAGTTAAGATTTAATTAAATAAAAAATTATATAAAAGAATAAAAAATAAAATATTAAATATAAAATATATTTAAATATAATCTTATATAAAAAACTTTTTTCGGGATTATATAATAATTTAATTATTTAAAGTAATATAAAAAATATATATTTTTAAATTTTATAAAAAAATTAAATTAAAATAATAATAATAATTATTCTTTTATAATTAATATTATTTTATATTTATTATAGTTTTTTATACTTAAAAATTTATTAAGATTAAAGTTTAAAGACTAAAAAAAGACTTTAGACTTAATAATCAATTATATAAATTTAAGATAAAATTATATATTATAATATATTTAATAATTTTATTAATAATATTATTTTTTTAATACTTTATTCTTTAAATTTTTTTTTTAAATATAAGAAATAATAATATAAAGTTTAATAATTTATTTATTAAAAATATTAATAAATTTAAGAATTAATATTTATTTAAAATAATTAAGATTTTTTATTTTTATAAGAAATTAATAATAATTAAATAAAATTTTATATATTTATATTTTATAAACTTTATTTAAATTAAGAATTATTATTAATATTATTAAAAAGACTTTTATATTATTATTTTAATATTTTATAATTTATATTTATTTATAAAAATTAATTTTATAATAACTTTATTATAAATATAAATTTTTGATTTTAATATTTTTTAGAAATTAAATAATACTTTTAATAAAGAATTATTAAAAGAATTATAATTATAGATTTAAAGTATAAATCTTTAATTAAGAATAAAAACTTTAATTAATAATAATATAATTTAGACTAAATTTATAAATTATTTAAAAAAAGAAATTTAAAATATATATATATAATATCGAGACTAATAATTATTTATTAGACTAATATATTAAAAAATATATATATATAAAAATAAAATATTTAATAAATAAATTTTTAATTCTTTAAATATTATATTATATTAAAAATATAAAATTTTATATATAAGACTTTTATAATAATTTTGATTATAATAAAATATAAAAAAAGTCTTTAAAATAAAGATTTTATAATTAAAATTTAAGATTTAATAAATTCGAAAAACGAGACTTTAAATTTTAAAATATATAAAATAAACTATTATTTCTTATATAATCTTTATTAGTTTCTTTATTTTAAATAATATAATAATATAAAAATATTATATTCTTTAATAAATATTAAAATTTATAAAAAAATATAATTATATAAATTATTTTTAAGGATATTTATTTAATAAAATCCTTTAGTTTTAGCTATCGACAAGGAATAATATCTTTTTAGAATTTTTTATAATTACTTTAAATTTTATAATAAATTAGATTTTGACTTATATTTAAATAATTAATAAATTCTTTTATTATTTATAATTATTAATTAATGCTTAGTCTTATAAATCTTTAAATATTTAATATTTATTAAAATATAAATAATATTAATAAAGATTAAATAATATATATTTAATTTAATTAAATATTTTTAAGTTTTTATATAAAATAACTTTTATATAATTCTTTAATTAAATCATAAAAAAGAAAAAAAAATTATATTATATTTTTATATTTATTAAATAAAATAAAAATAAAATTTTATTTATAATAATAATTATATATTTTAAAAAATATTAAGAAAAATAAAAAAAATATTAAAAAATAAATTAGATAAATTTTATAAATTTAATAATAATTATTATTTTTAGTCTTTAGTCTATATTAAAACTAAATAATAAAATTAAAAAAACTAGTTATATAATATAATAATTATTAAAATAAAAAATAATATTAAAATAAAAATTAATATAATTATTAATTAATTTTTTATTAAGTTATATATAAGAAATATTATTAAAATAAAGATTATTAAGATTATATAATTTTTATTAATAAATATTAATATTAATATCTTAATCTTAAATAAATTTATAATAAAAATATAAATTAAATTTTAGTTAATAATTAAATCAAAAAAAATTATCGAAATAATTATTTTTATAAAAGTTATAAATAATATATTAATTATCGAAGTGAGGATAATAATTTTTATTTATATATTTATAAAAATATTAATTAATAAACTAGAGTTAAAAAGAATTATTAAAGTAATTATTTTTATAAAAGTCATGAATAATATATTAATTATTAAAATAAAGATAATTATTTTTATTAATATATTTATAAAAATATTTATCGATAAATTTAAGCTAAATATAAAAAAAATTATTAAAGTAATTATTTTTATAAAGATTATAAATAATTTAATAATTATAAAAATAATAATTTAAATTATAATAAAGATAATAAGATTAAAATCAAGAATTAATATTAAAAAAATAATTATAATTATAATTTTTATAAATATTATAAAAGACTTAATAATTATTAATAAAATAATTTAAATTATAATAAAAAAAATATAATTTATAATTTTAGATTAATTAAAATTTATTTTATTAATATTTCTGGAATCTCTTAATATTATAATTTTTATATATATTAAAGATATTTAATTAATATATTATTTATATTAAATTAATATATTTATTAAATACTTTATAAAAAAAATATATTATAAAATAAAAATATCTTTATTTAAAATTTATTTAAGAATAATAAACTTTATTCTTTAATAATTTAAGTAATTATTTATAAGATTAAATTTAAAATAAATTAAAAAAAAATTAAAATTATTAAATATAAATATAATTTTATATTATTTTTTTTAAAAATTAAGTCTTTATAAAATTAATAATTTTTTTATATTTTAATATTGTCTTAATTTATTTTATAGTTATAACTAGATTAAGATAAAGTAATATTATTAATATAAATATATATATTATAAAAAAATTTATAATATAAGTTATCTTGTTTATAATAAAAATAATTATTAATAATATAAAATTTTTAATAAACTTTATATTAAATTAAATTAAATAAATATTCTTAAAATTATCTTGATTATATAAATAAAAAACAAGGAGATATACTTTAATATTTATAAATTAATAAATAAATTTCTTAAAATTTAATCTAAGATCTTAAAAAAATAATCTTTGTTTAAAAAAAAAAAAAAAAATATTAATATATTAATTAAGAATAAAGTATTTTTTATAATTTATCTTTAAAGTTTAGAATATAAATATTAAATAAGTAATATACAAGAGATAAAAATATATTATATATATTATTTTAAGATTTAGTTTTATTATATAATATATTTTAATATAATATTTACTTAAGTTTAAATATTAAATTTTTATAACTTGATTATAAAAATATTTATAATATATTTATATCTTTATAAGAATTTCTTATATAATTATAATATATATTTAAAACTTAATTTAATAAGTCATGTATATTTTTTTATAAATAAAATTCTTAAGAAATAATTTTTAAAGATTTTGATCATGAATAATTATTATTAATTATTATTAATAATTATATTAAAATTTTTAATTTTTAAACTAATTTATAATAAAATTAATAATTATAAATAATATAAATTAATAATAATATAAAATATAAATAATTTAAAATACTTAAAGTCTTGACTTAAACTTAAAGTAATATTATTTTTATTAATTTTAATCTTATTAATTAATTTATTAATAATTATAATATAATTCTTAAATAACTAATCTTAAAATCTTTTAGATTAAGTTTAAAGAAGATAATAAAATCTTTAACTTATATAAGTAAAAATAATTTTAATAATAATTTATTTATTATTATAATTATAATTAATTCTAAAAAATAATTAACTAGTTTTATTACTTTTTATTAAAGAAATATTAATTATATTAAGATTTAATAACTCGGATATAAATTATTTATTTTATAAAATTATTTTATTATTAGTCGAGATTAAGTAAAATTAAATTAAGATTAAATAAAATTAGATTATTATAATAAAGAAAATAAAAACTATAAATATTATTATTATAATTTATTTATTTAACTTTAAGAAATATATAAATAAAAAATTTAAGTAAGTCTTAAATATTATAAAGTATAAATTTAATAAAATCTAAAATAAGTAAGAATTAATTAATTTTAAAATTAAATAAATAAAAAATCTTATAAATAAATATAATTCAAGAAGAAGTCTTTTAATAAATAATAAAAATTATAATATTAAAATTAAAAAAAAAGATTTAAAGATTAAAGACTTAATATTATATATAATATATTAATAAAAACTAAAGTTTTATAATAAATTATAAAACTTAATATATTTTTAATATACTAAAAATAAAATAAAAATAATTTTAATTTTAAAAACCCGATTATAATTCTTAAGATTAATTTTTTTTAAAAAAAATCTTTTTTTATATTTATAATAAAAGAATTTATAAGGACTAAATTAATATAATAAAAAATTATAAATAATAAAAATAAACTTTAATAATATTTTAATATTATTAATAAGTCATTAATAAAATTTTTTTTTTTTTTTATTAATTAAAAATTTAAAGTTAATTTTATTATTTTTATAAATATTTAAAAATTAAAATATTAATAAAATCTCTTAAAAATATTTAAAAACTAATTAATTATTATAATAATAAAATTATAAAAATATAAAAAATATTATATTTTTTTAAACTTTATTTAATAAATTATTAATAAATTACTAATAAATTTATATAATAATAATTTTTTTTAAAATTTTATTAACGATATTAATATTTTAGTTTTTTAATTATTTAGTTATAGTTTATATTTTATTAATAAAGTATATTAAATATAATTAAAAAAAATTATATATAATATTTTTATTTATTTTTTAAAAATATATATTAAGATATAAGTTATTATTTAATATTTATTAAAATAATAAAATTTATATTAATAATATTCTTTAAATTTAATATATTATTTATATATTCTTTAAGGAAATTAAAAAAACTTAAATTTAATTAATATTTTATATTAATTAAAATATTTATAAACTTAATATAAATTATAATTATTTACTCAAAGGATTATAATTTATATTTTATAATAATTCTCGGAAATTATATAAATATATAATAAGCAAGATAATTAATAATTATATTAATAAATAAATAATCTATTCCTTAAAATTTAAGTTATAGCTTTTATATAAAAGTTTTTAAGTTATAAAAATTAATTTAATAATATTATTTATATACTTAATTATATATTTAATTATATAATTACGTTATCTTATTTACTTTAAGAAATAAATATATTTAAAGTTTTTATATTATAAAAAATATTATATATATTTATAATTTATAATATAAAAATTAATTTTTATAAATTTAATATATTTTATAATAATAATAAATAAAATTTTTTTTTTTTATTATTATTATATTATTTATAAATTCTATTAAATAAATTTTAATAATTTTAAAATATATATATATTATTTTATTATAAAAGAATATATATTTCAAGATAATAAATAAATTAATTCTTTATTTTATTAACTCGATAAATCTTAAACGTGACAAGATTTATTTAAATTAATAATATAATTAAAATATATATTTTATCGAGATTATTTTATTTTTAATAATCTATATTAATCCTTAAACTCTTAATCCTATTTTTTAAAAATAATTAAAGTTTTTTTTATTTTTTATTTAAAAAATTTTTATTTTTATTTTTAGTAATATTATAAAGTTTATATATTATTTTTTAATTTAATATTTCCTTATTATAATAAACTTTAAAATTAAATAAAAGACTAAAATTAATTAAATATTTTAATTTTTTAATATTTAAAATTTTTTATTTTTTATAAAATAGAATAAATAAATTTATATAAATTTTATTTAAATTTTATCTTAAATTTAAATTTTAAAACTTGATTTTTAAACTCCCGGATTATAGATTAATTTTAAACTTATAATAAATATTTTTTATTTAATATTTAATTTAATATTAATTATTAATATAATTTTTTAAAATAATAAGACTTTATTATATATATCTTTATACTTTAAAAAAGTCTAAAAAAAAAATATTAAACTTAAAGAATAAAATATATTTTTTTAAGATATAATAAAAGTATTATATATTTAAAATTAATAATTATTTATTTATATCGATATTTAGAAAAAATATTAATAAGAATTTAAAGTTAAGATTAAATACTTATATTAAAGTATTAATAATCTTAACTTAATTTAAGTATAAAAATAAAATTTAATTAAATAATTAAATAAAAAAAACAAGAATATTAAAAAAAAATTTATTAATATAAAACTTATATTAACGGGAATTATTTATAAAAGTATTTTAAAAAAATTAAGTCGGATATTATTAATAAATAATATAAGGACTTAATTAAACAAAATAAGAATAATAAAATTATTATTAATATTATAAATCAAGATTTATAAAATATAAATTTTTATTTACTTTAAATTTTATTTTATTATATTTAAGAAATAAAGAATAAATTTTAATAATTTATTATATTTATAATTTAATATATTATAATTTATATTTTTATAATAAAGTTAATTTTTAATCTTTATTAAAATATATATTATTTCTTAAAAAATTTTTTTAAGATTTATAAACTTTATAATATTTATAATAAAATATCTAAGATAAATAAAATTCTTTAATATAATAATAAATATTTCTTTAATAAAAATTAATAATTAAATATAATATTTTTTTTTATATAATATTTTTATATAAACTTTATTATAAAATATACTTTAATAATTATAATTAAAGTATAAATAAATTTTATAATAATTAATATTTTAAATTTTTTTTTTTTATATTTTTATAAATTAGATATATAAAAAAAAAAAAAAAAAATAAGATTAAATTAATAAATTAAATTAATATTAAATAATTTTTAAATATATTAATTATTTTTAAAAAAATAATTTAAGATAAAAAAAAAATTCTAAACTTTAAGATTATTAATTTTAGTATTATAATCCAAGTATTTTATTTTACTTAATAAAAGAGCTTTACGTGACTTAGGTATAAAATTAATATAAAGAATCAAGAATTAAAAATTATAATTTTAGTATAGTTATAGTCTAAAAGATATTTTTATAAATAAATCTAATATATATATATATATTTTTTTTTTAATAATTTTAAATTATTTTATAAATTTCTTTTATTAATTTAAAATATTATTTAAGAATACTTAAATTAATCAAGAAATTATTTAAATAAATATTTTTTTTAATATAGATTTTATTATAAAACTTTATAATATTATAAATAAATATATTTATTTATAAAAAAGTATTTAATAATGTCTTTAATATCTTAATATAAATAATAATATTTTTTTTAATTAAAGTAATTTATATAACTTAAAGTAAACTTAAAATAAAATATTTTTTTTTATTAAAAAGTAATAAAGTAAAGATATTATTAAAAGACTTTTATAAAATCTAAGTCATCGAATATAAAACTTTAAATATTTATAAATATTTTTAATTAATTTAAAGTTAATTTTTATTTATATAAATTTTATAAAAAAAAAAATTTTATATTAATTTTTTTATATATTTTATATATTAAAAAATATTAATAATTTAATTTATAAATTAAATTTTTAATAAATTATTAATATATAATTTAAATAATTTTTAGATATTTTATAAAAAATAAAAAATATAATTTATAAATAAAATATAAGAGAATAAAAGTTTAATAAATAAAAAAATATTTTTATTAAAATAAAAAATTATTAATTAAAATTTAAAATAACTTTAAAAAAAATTATTATCTTAAATATAAATCTTTAATTTTTTATTTTATATTTTAATTTATTTATTTAAGATATTATTTTAAATATTAATCTTTATTTTATTATTTTATTTTTTATTATATTTATTTTATAAATTATATTAAATAAAAGTTATTCTTTTTAATTTTATTTTTTTAATTAATTTATAAAATAAAGAAATAAATTTATTAATTTTTGATTTATTATATAATCGATATATTATTTTAATTAAGTTTTTATTATAAAGATAATATTTTATTTTAATAAAGTCTAATTTATTTATAAATAATATTATTTTAAAAGTCGTGATTTATATTTTATTTATAAATTATAAACATTTATATTTAATTTATTTATAATAATACTTTATTTAATTAATTAAATAATAATATTATTTATAATATTATTTAATTTTAAATAAAATTTATTATTAAAATAAAAATATTAAAAAAAGATTTTAAGTTAATTAAATTAATTAAAATTATAAAGCTTTATTAAAGACTTCGATATTTTTTTTAAAAAAAAATAATATTAGAGTTATAAGAATTAATTAAAAAGTTTTTAAACATTAGCTTATAAAATTATATAAAAAAATAAATAAATATAATATTATTTTTTAATTAAAATTATTTTAAAAATAATCTAGTTTATTCTTTTTAAAAATTATTTTTTAGTTTTTAGTATAAGTTTAATTTTCTGGATATTATTTAATATTTATTTAAAAATATAAATTTTAATTTAATTAAATATTTTATATATAATAAAATATTAATAATATTAATATTTTTTATAATAAGAAAAATATTATAATATTTTTTTAATTAAAGATCTTAACTTAAAGATTTATTAAATAATATATTCTTAAAAAATATTTTATTACTTAATTATTAAATAAATTTATTAATTAATTAAATAAGTATAATAAAATTTTAAACTTTAAAAAAAAAAAATTTTATATTAATTAATATTATATATAAGGGTTTATTAATTAATTATAAAAAAATAAATTTAGACTTTATTATTAAAATAAAAATCTTAAATATAAAAATATATTTATTAATTAAATTTAATATTAACCGGATATCTTAATATTATATTAATTTATATTATATTTATCTCGTGATAATTATATCGACTAATAATATAAATCTAATAAAACTTTAATATTATAATCTCTTGACTTTTTATTTATAAATATTTTAAAAATAAAATAAAGTTAATTATTTAAAATAATATAAAAATAAATAAAAGAATTAATATCTTTAGTTTTATATTCTTTATTATAATTATATATTATAAAAATATTTTAATATTAATTATTATAAAAAAATAATAAATCTTAAAAAAAATCTTGAAGTAATATATTTAAAAAAAAAAATATAAAAAAAATTAAAATATATTTAAGTATAATTATAATTTATTAAAATTAATATTAATTTTTTTTTAATATATTAAAGTATAATTTATAATTATATTTAATATAATAAATAATTTTTTATTTATTTAAATAATAAATATAAATATTAAATAAAAAATAACTTTAAGAATATTAATTTTTTTTATTTAATAATATAATAAATAATAAATATATAAAAATAAATTTATAAAAAAGACGAGAAGATTAAAACGACCCGTTAAGAATAATAATATTATATTAATTAATAATAATATATTATATTTTTTAATAATTATTATAAAATTTTATTAAGAGTTTAAATTAATATAAAGTTTATTTTTTATTAAATATTTAAAAAAGAATAAAAATTATAATATAATTATATTATTATTATATTATTATTTATAATAAATTATTATAAAAAAAAATTTAATAAATAAAAAAAAAACGAGACCGGAAATATATTATAAATAATAAGATAAATAATTAATAATAAAATTAAATAAGAATAAATATTAATTTAATAATATTAAAAAAAAAAATAAATTAAAGAATAATAGTTAATATATTAAATAAAGAATAATATAAAAATTATATTAATATAAAAAAAAATAATAAAAATAATAAATAATAAATAAATATAATAAAATATAAAGTATTTTAAATAATTTATTTCTTATAAATTATTATTAATTTTATATTTTAAAATCTTAGATTTATTTTTTAAGAATAATTTTTAAACATTAATATAAATATTTATATATTCTTAACTAAATTATTATAATATTATATACTCGATTATAAAATATAAAATAAATTATATATCTCTTAAATTTAAGATTTAAGATAAAGTAAATAAATTATATTAAATAATTAATAATTAAATAATTATAATATAATTAATAAAAACTTAACTAAAAATAATTAATAAAAAAAAAATATATTATATATAAAAAAATCTTAAAATATAAAAACTTAAAGTTAATAAACTTATATTAAATTAAGATTATTTTATTTATTTAATTATATAATAAAAATAATATATTTATCTTTAAATCTTATTTTAATTTTTTTAAAATTAATTTAATATATATTTTTTTAGATTATTATATTTTATTAAAAATAATAAATATTTATTATAAAGTTTAAAATACTTAATAATTATATTTTAAAATTAAAATATTTAAAAGTTATAAAAAAAATATAAAATTTAATTAAAATTAATATAAGTAATAAAATATAAATATATAATTTATTATTAAAAATATATATATTATTAAAATCTTTATATATTAATTTTAAATTTTATAAATAATTTTAAATATATAATAATATTAAAAATAATATTATTTTTAAAGTTTATATTTCTTTATTAATTAAAATAAATCTTTAATTATATAAAATAATCCTAAAATTAAATAATAAAGTTTTCGAATAAATTAAAGTTTTTTTTAAATAAATAATCTTTATTAATAATTTATTGATTATTGATTTTTGATTTATAATTAAATATATTATAATTAAATATATATAAATTAATCTTAAAAGTTTTTTTATCGATATTTATATTTTTTTTTATTATTTTATTTTATAGTTCTTAAAGACTTAAAATAAAGATTTTTAGCTATTAAAGAAAAAAAAAATCTTGAAATATATAATTATTTTTTAATTAATTTATAATTTATTTATATATTTATATAAAATATTTTATTTTTATTTTATTTAAAATAATTTACTTTAAAGTATTTAATATAAAATTATTTAATAAAAAAAAAATTATATTTTATTCTTTAATATTTTATTCTTTAATATTTTATTCTTTAATATTTTATTCTTTAATATTTTATTCTTTAATATTTTATTCTTTAATATTTTATTCTTTAATATTTTATTCTTTAATATTTTATTTTTTATATATTTAATAATATAATTAAGTTATAAAGATTTTTTTTTTTTTTTAATAATTATTATATTAATTTATATTTTTTTTTAAGATATTTAATAAAATTTATAATTAATTTTTAAAAAAATATTATATTATTATATTTTATAAATTTAATAATAAATATATTTTTTGACTTTAATAAATTATATAATATTTTTATTTTATTAAATAATTAATTATTTTATTTATTTTTATTAAATCTTAAATATAATTTTATTATTTTTATAATTCCTTTAACTTAAATAATCGTTTCTTTAACTTGGAATATAAATCCAATACTTTATTATTTATTATAATCTAGTCTTAAATAAGATCTTGTTGCCCGCGTAATTCCTTTAGCTTAAATAATCGTCCCCTTAACTTAAAATATAAATCCGGCACTTTATTATTTATTATAACTTAGTCTTAAATAAGATCTTGTCGCTTTCATAATTTCTTTAACTTAAATAATCGTCCTTCCCCTAGCCTTAAATATAGATCCGGTACTTTATTATTAATCTAGTCCTAAATAAAATCTTATCGCCCGTGCTCCTTTATTATATAAAGCTAATGACTTAGTTAAGTCATTAAACTAAATAAATATATTTAACTAAATATTTCTTATATTATATTTAATTTAAAAGACTATAATAGACTTTATTATATCTTAAAATATTTTTTTATTTTTTATAATTTTTTTATCTTGATCAAGAATTAAAAAAGATTTTTTTTTTTTTTATTATTTAAAAAAATATTATTTTATAATTTATATAACTAGAATTAAAAGAAATCTATAACTTATTTTATTTCTTTATTATATAAATTATTATTTTTTCTTAACTTAAATATTTATATTTAATTTTAAATTTTTTTTTAATAAAATTATATTTAGCTTAAAATATTTAAATTAATATAATCTTAAATATAATTTATAAAACTAATATTTAATTATTAAGACTAAGTCTTAATCTTTATTTTTTTTTATTTATTATAATTATAAAGTCTTTAAATATTTAAAAATCTTTATTATTATTAAGAATAATTATAATATTAAATTTTTTTTTTTATATATTAAAGTATTTTTTATATATTAAAAATAATATAATTAATAATATAATCTTTATATTAATATTTCTTAATATTATAATTTAAAGATTTAAAATAATTTATTTTTTAATATTTATTTTAATATTTATTTTAATATTTATTTTAATATTAATATTTATTTTAATATTAATATTTATAAACTATAAAATAAAATCTTATATTCTTAAAGATAAATATATAATATTTATAATAAATAAAGATTTAATAAAATTAAACTTAAAAAAAATATAATTATATTTATTAATAATATTATTAATTCTTTAAAGACATTAAAGTTATTTTTTTTTAAATAAAATAAATTTATTTTATTAATAATAATATAATTATAAATTAATTTATAATTTATTAAATTAAATTATTTTTTTATTAATATAAATTTATTATTAAGTTAATAATAATAAATCTTAATAATAAATTTTTATTTTAATTTATAAAAATAATATTAAAATAAAAAAATATTTTTAAAAAATTTTATTAAATAAATATTATAAAAAACTTTTAAATAATCTTAAACTAAGTTTATAATAAATTTAAAATAAAAAGATTTTTTTATAATTATATATAAATTTATTTAAAAGATTAATCTTATTTAATTTTTATATTTTTTTTATTTTTTTTATAAATAATAAAATAATATATAATTATTAAGAATTTATTATTAATAAGATTATAATTCTTTTATATTTATTTATTATTATAATCTAAAAATCTTATTTATTTTATAAAAAAATATTTTATAAACTAGATTAATATAAGTTTAAAGTAAAATATTTTTTATATTTTTTTATAAAGAAATATCTTTAAGATTTAAAAATTATTTATAAATTATTAAAAAAATTATAAAATATATTAAATAAATATAATTAATATTATTTAAAAATAAAAAAAATAAAAAATATCTTTATAGATTTTTAATAAATAATTAAATAAAAAAGACTAAATTTTATAAAATATATTAAATAAAAAATTATTTTTAAAATTTATTAATTTTTTTTTAATAATATATATATTAATTTTTAAAAATTTAAAATTTTTATTAAATATTTTAATTAAAGAAATAATAATATTAAGATTTAGAATTATCTTTAATATATATTATTTTATTATTATATTCTTTATATTTAAAAAAAAATCCCCGACTTTATATTTTTTATTATTAATTAATAATTAATTATATTTATAAATAATATTTTATTTTATAAATATTAAATAATTTTAATATTAATTAATCTTTAAATTTTAGAATTATTAAAAGTTATAATAAATTATATTATATAAATATATAATAAATAATATTAAAAATTTTTATTATAATATAATATAAATTATTAATAAATATATTTTAATTTAAATCCGATTTATAAACTAAAAAAGATTTTAAGTATATTTAATTAATTAATATAATTTATATATTTAAGTAATTAAATTTTTTTTTATTATTTTAATTTATTTAAATATAATATTTATTCCTGAACTAAATTTTTTTATTAAATATACTAATAATATTAAACTTTAAAATATATTTTTTTATTAAAATATTTTATTTTATATTTTATATTTTTTTTAAAAATAAAATATAATTTTATTATTTATTATAAATTATTAAATATCAAGAAGTACTTTATAGCTTTAACTCGATGTCGGTTATTAAAATATTAAATCTTAAGATTTTTAGTTTTAATTTTAGAATAAAATTTTTAAGAATTTAATAATATTTAAAGATTCTTTAATATTAAATTTAATAATTTAAAAATATAATCAAGATTATTTAAATTAATATATTCTTTTATAATATATAAGTTATACTCGTGATTATAATTATATAAATTCTTTTAAAAGATTTTAATTAAGTTTTTTATAATATTTTAATTTATTTTTTATTTATTTTAAAATTTTAAAGACTTAAGTTTAATCTTAATAATAATTATAAATAATAGATTTATAAATTAATTATTTTTAAATAAAAAAACTTTTAGAATATAAAGTTTTAAGACTTTTAAATAATATTATTAAATATAAATAATTTTTTAGTTTTATCTTAAATCCCGATTTTATTTAAATAATATTATCCGGATAACTAATTTAGATTTTTAGAATTTTTTAAATAATATTATTTAATATTATTAAAATTTATTTCTTGATAATAATATCCTTGACTAGTTTTTTAATTTTTAATTTATTTAAATAATATTATCCGGACTTCTAGAATTTATTTCTTAATAATATTATCTTGACTAATTCTTTAATTTTTAATTTATTTAAATAATATTATTTAAATAATTAATTTAAATTTTTAGAGTTTTTTTTAAATAATATTATCTAGTATTATTAAAATTTATTTTAATAATATTATTTTAATTATTTTTTTAATTCCCGATTTATTTAAATAATATTATTTAAATCATTAAATTTATTTTTTAATAATATTATCTTAATTAATTTCTTGATTCCTGATTTTATTTAAATAATATTATCTAAATCACTAGATTTTTTTTTTTTAATTCCTGGTTTTATTTAAATAATATTATTTAAATTATTAAATTTATTTCTTGATAATATTATTTTAATTAGTTTTTTAAATTCTTAATTTATTTAAATAATATTATTTAGATAATTAATATTATTAGTTTAGTTTTAAATAATATTATTTAATAAAGTCTTTTAAGATTCATCTCTCGATAATATTATCTTAAACTTTTTAATTTATTTAAATAATATTATCCGGATAACTAGTTTAAGTTTTTAGATTTTTTTAAATAATATTATTTAGTATAAATAATTCGTATTAAGACTTTTTAAATAATATTATTATAATTAATTCCGGGTTTTAATATTATTATTTTTTAATTTTTAATTTTTATTTAATAATCCGGAATAATTAATTTAAGCTTTTAGATTTAAATAATATTACTTAAATCTTAAATAATAAAATACATGAGCTAAGTTAAATTTTTATTTAATATTAAATTTTAATTATAATAAATAAGACTAAAATAACGGGAGTTAAGATTTAAATATTAAAATCTTAAATTTTTAAAAATTATAAAAATATTATTTTTATTATTAAATATATAAATATAATTATTATTTTTTTTTTTTTTTTTAGTTTATTATTAAATCCAAAAAAAAAAAATTTTTAGATTATATAATTTAATTTAAATTAAGCTAAAGACTTTAAAATATATATTTATATAAGTATTAATAAATATATTTATCTTTTTAATTTTTATTTTATTTAAAGAATTAAAGATTATAATTTATTATTATAATTAAAAATAATATTAAAAATTTATTTATTAAAAAATATTTCTTTATAATCAATAAATAATATAAAAAAATATTTCTTTATAATATTTTAAAATACTTTATATTTAATATTTTTTTTTTATTAATTATAAATTATATAATTTTTTTATATTATTATTTTTTTTTTATAAAGAATAATTAAAACATAAAATTATATTCTTTAAAATAACTTTATAATATTTTCCGGATAATAGACTTAAGTATTATAATATATTTAATATATATATAATTTTTATTATTTTTTTAATATTATTATATATATTTTTATAAATAATTTTAATAAAATAATTAAGATTATTATATTTTTAATTATTTAATTAAGACTATAAAATTATTATTATTATTTTTTTTTATATTTATTTATATATTAATTTTTATAAAATAAAATAAATAAATTTTTTTTAATAAAAAATTAATTATAAGAAAGTTTTTAAAATAACTTTAATTAATAATACTTAAGAATAAGAGACTTTCTGGACTATTCGGGAATAAAGATTTAATTAATATTAAGTTTAAAATATTTTTTAAAAAAAGTATTTTTAAGTTATATTTTTTAGTTTTTTTAAATTTAAAAAATCTTAAAAATATTAAAATATTTTAAAAAAAAATTTTATATAAATTAAAAGAAATTTATAATTTTTATAAAATAATTAAAATAATTTTTTTAATTTATTATTTTTAAGTATTTTTTTAATTTATTTATTATTATTTTATTAATAATATAATTTTATTTTTTAATATAATATATACTTTAAGGATTTTAAATCTTATATTAATAAATTTTTTATTATATTTAATAAATTTTATTAAATATATTTTTAATAAATATTAATATATTATTATTATAATAATTATTTTAATATTATATTTAAATAATTTTTTCCCGGATATTTATAATAAATTATTATTATTTAAAAATTTAAGAGACATTAATATTAAATAATTTTTAATATTAAATTAATCTTTAAAATTTTATATTTAAAAATATTTAAAATTAATTTAAGAATTTTATTAAATTATAAATAAATTATATAAAAGATTAAAGACGAGTTTTATATATATATAAATTATTTTAATATAACTTAGATTTATAAGTAATTATTTAAAAAAAAAATTTATATTTAAAGAATTATTTTTAATAATTTTATATATTTTTTATATTTTATAAGAGTACTTGATTTTATTCTCTCTTATAAGTATTTTTTTTATAATATATATATTATTATTTATAATTAAATTAATTTAAAAAAATCTTAAAAACTTTAATTTAATTTATATTTATTATATAAAATATTTATATAAATATTAATATTATTAAAATTATCTATAATAAATATTTAATATATAATATTAAATAATAATTTATATATTAACTTTAAAATATTAAATATTTTAAAAAAAAACTAGATTTATTAATAAATATCGGGAAATATTTTAATATAATAAATAAAAAAAAAATATATAAATTATTTTTAAAAAATTATATAAAAATAAAAAATACTTAAAGGATTATTAAAATATTAAATATAATATATAAGACTAAATATTAATTATTTTAAGATTCTTTAAAAATATATTTATTAATTATAAAGTTATTTTAAAATAATTAAAAAATATCTTTAAAATATTATTCCGATAAAATAAAACTTTATATTCTTCTTTAAAAATTCTTTTAAGTTTAAATATAATTTTTAAAAATAAAACTTTATTTAAATTTAATTATAATAATATTAAATTATATATAATTATAAATAAAATAAAAAATTTTATAATTTATATTTTTTTAAATTATAACGAGAAAGAAATAAAATAAAAAAATTATAAATATATTCGCGAATAAAAGATTAAAACTAAAGTATAATTTTTATAATAATAATAATATATATTTATAAAAGAATTTATATTAATTAAATTTAAAGTATAAGAATAATCTTTTTTAAAAAAAATTAATATATAAATATTATATTATAGAGAGAAATATATTAAATAAATTTATTAAAATTATTTTTAAAGAATAAAACTTTTTTTAAAAATAAAAAATAAAAATATCGAATATTTTTTTTATTTTTAATAAATATATTTTATCTTATAATTAAATATTAAAGCTTAAAAAAGTTTTAGATTAATTAATTAATTTTTATCTTTAAATTATAAATTAAACTTAATTAAAAAATAATATTAATATTTTAATAATATTTTTATTTTATATTAAATTTATTAATATTCTTTAATTTAATAAATTAAAAATTTTTTTTTGCCGAATATAAATATAATATAAAATATTATTATTTTTAAAAATATATTAAAATTTAATAAAGAGATTATAAAAATATTATATATAATTTTATTATAATTATAAAAATATTTCTTATATTAATTAATAATTATATAATAAAATAAATCAAGAAATTATATTTTTAAAATATATTAAAATATTATTTTTTAGTCTTTAATATAGTTTAAATATAAAAATTAATAAAATTATAAAAATAAATTAAAGAATTAATAATTATTTATATAAAATATAATAATTTATTAAGAATTAGAATTTATATTATATTTTTAAAAATAAAAATTATAAAGATAAATATTTAAGATTATTTAAAGATCTAAAGTTATAATTTATTTAAAGATTTAATTTCTTATATATAATTTAGACTTTATATTCTTTTATTTTTATTATTAAAATATTAAAAAAATATATTTATAAAGAAATAATAAAAATTATTAAAATTTTTATTTTCTATAAATCTATACGATATATTATTATTTATCCAAATGTCTAAAGTAAAGAATATATTATTATCGGGATACTGAAATATTATTTTAATATAATTAATCTTAATATATAAGTGTCGATACTTATAAGCCGGTTTATTCTTTTTAATATAAAGTTATTATAAAATATTATTTTATTTATATAAGTTTATATAAATTAATATATTATTTAAAAGTAATAAAAAAGAATTTTTTTTAATCGTTTATATTATATTAAAAAAAATTAATTAATAATATAAATATTATATTCCGTTATTTTTTTATATAAGTTTATATATTAAATATAATATATTCTTATATAAATTAATTAAATAATATCTAAAATATAAGATTTATATATTTTTTTTATTTATTTAAAGAATTTTCTTTTATATTCTAAAGTTAAGAATTTAAAATCTAAAATCAAGAATCCGGAATTAAGAACCCGGAATTAAGAATCCGGAATCAAGAAATTATTAATTTTATAAATTTAATAATTCGAGAATTAATATTTAAAATTTTAATAAATTTTAAATTAAATTATTTAGTTTTTTAAAATAAATTTAAATAAGTTTTTTATAATTAAAATAAGATTATAAAATATAAATTTTTAATTTATTTTTAAATCTTATAAATTTAATATAATAATTTAATAATTTTTTAAATTTTTTAAATTTTTAATATTCTTTAAAACTTAAACTTTAAGATATATTTTTAGTTTTTTTAATTTATTTATTATAATATTATTATTATAAAAAATAAAAAATAATTTTAGTTATTTTAATTTATTATAATATTATTTAAAAAAATATATTATTATAATAATCTCTTATATACTTTATTATAATATTATAATTATAAATAAAAAAAATATTGACTTTTTCTTAATAAATAAAAAATATATAAATAATATATAATTAAAAAATATATAAATAAAAAATATTTTATTTTATAATTTAAAAATAATAATTTTAAGTAATTAAAATAAAAAGAATAAATTAAAACTTTTAAGAATAATATTATTAAATTTATTAAAAATAATTTATTATTAATAAAAAAAAAATAAAAAAATTATAAAAAAAAAATACTTTAATTTAAATATTTTTATTTATTGTTTTTTTTTTATATATTATAAAATAATTTTATTAATCGGCTTTTTTATTATAAATTTATTAAATAATAAAATATATAAGAATATAAATTTTTTATTTAAGTATTAATATAAGATATATTTTTTAATATATTTAATTTATATTATATTTTTATATATTATAATAATATTCTTTATTTTATTTTTTATTATTATACTCGCGGATAATATTTAATTAAAAAAAAGACTTAAAGTATTAAATTAATATAAAGTAAGCTTATATTAATTTTTTATATAATAAAATTAATAAATAATCTTTATTATTTTTTATTATACTCGTTATATTATATTTATTATATTCTATAATACCCGATATCGTTATTATTATATATTCGCTATTATTATATTTATTATTATTATATATTTATTAATATAATTCATCGGATATTTTAATATAATTATTTTTATTATTATATATATTATTATATTTATCGTTATTATTATATTATTATTATACTTTTATTAATATTTTTATTAAATTATTATAATCCGATATACTTTTATTATATTTTTTTTTTTTTAGTTTTTATTATTATTTTTATTTAATATCTTTATTAATATAATTATTTTTTATCGATAAAATTATATTAAAATTTTATTTTATTAATATAATTTATTTTATTAATATAATTTATTTTTATAAATTAATTATTATTATAAAGATATTATTATAAACTTTAGTTTAATAATTATATATAATATTTTTATTTATAAATTATTCTAAAAAAATAAAAATTTTATCTTATAAATTATTTTTAAATTTTATTTTTATTATTTATATTAAGCTCGGGAAAAAATAATTTATTGATTAATATAAAATAAAGAATTATATTAAATATAAATATATTAATCTTATAATCTTAATAATTTTAATTTAAATATAATATTAAAAATATAATATTTTTAATAATTTTTTTATTAAGAATAATATATTTATTAAAATATAAAAATTTATTTTAAAAATTATAAAGTTTAATAAATAAATCTTTATTTAATAAAAGATTATTAATATTTATATTATAATAAATATTTTTTTTTTATAAATATAAACTAGATTCTTAATAATTTATTATTTTTATTTTAATCTTTAAATTATTATTATATAAAAAATATTATTTTAAAAATAATATTTAATAAATTTATTTAATAAATATTTAAATAAAAAATTATTTTTATATTTTTCTTTAAATTAAATAATCCAAGAATATTTTATTAATATTTAAAGAATTTATTCTTTGACTTTTAAGTCTTTTATAATTATTACTTTAATATTATTTTAAAATCTTTATACTTTAATCGAGTATTTTATTTATTCTTTTTATAATATAATAAAAAATTTAAATATAATTATTTTATTAAAAATAATAATATAATAATTTATATTAATAATAATAAAGAAATAAATTTTTTCTAAATATTAAAATTAAAAATTATAAAGATTTTATTTTAAATAAAATATAAAAAAATATAAAAATAAAAAAGAAATTAATTTTATATATTAAATAAAAATTATTAAATTTAATAATAATATTAAATAATAATTTAAAGATTACTAAAAGTTTATTATAAAAGAAAAAAATAATTATAACTAATTTTTAATAATTATATATAAAATATAAATCGATTATAATTTATTTTATTTAAGAAAATAATAAAACTCGAAGTCGGGAAGACGGAAATTCTTTAATAAAACTTTAATAATCCGGTTATATAAATAAGATTATTAATTAAAAAATAATTTATTATATATTTAATAATCTTATATATTAATTTTATTAAAGTCCGTAAGACTAGAATATTATTAAATTAATTTAAAATAATTAAATTTTTTTTTTAAATTATTTTATATTATTTAAAAAATTTTTTTTTTTATAATTTTTAGTTTTAAGGAAATTTATATCTTTATCGTATTATATATATAATATTCTATATTATATATATATTTAATTTATTAAATTAAAATAAATATATTTTAAAATTATTATATTTTATTTTTATAAATTTTATAATTTATAAATATTATTATAATTTTTTTTAAATCTTAATTTCTTTAAAGAATTATATAATTATATATATTAATTTATAATACTTTTATAATTAATTATAATAATCTTAAAATAAATATAATTTTTTTTAAAAATAAATCTTAATAATAATTTATTCTTTATTATATAATATTAATTTTATATTTTTTAAAAAATAATTATAAATTTAAAAGACTTCTTTATTAAGTTTTTTTATTTTTAAATAATATCCCGAGTTATTTCTTTTTAATTAAAAAATATTTTAATTAAAAATTTTTTAATAATTTTTATTTTATAAAATATAAAATAAAAAAAAATATTTATTTTATTTAAGATATTAATATTTTATAATATATATAATATTTATTTTAAATAATTTTTAATTCTTAAAAAAAAATCTTAATAATAATTTTATTTTATTTATATTAAACTAAATATATATTTTAAATATAAGTTTAATAAAAAAATAATATTTTTTTTTATATTATAAATTATTTAATAATTTTTATAAATTTATAAAAATTAATTTTAATTATATTTTATTATAAAAATTTATATAATAAAAAATAATTATTATACGAGATTTTATATATTTAATTATTATTAATAATTATTATAATCTTTAAAAATTTTTAATTAATTTCTTTAATCTCGAGATTATTAATAAAATTAATATTTATTATAATTCATTAATTATAAATTAAATTATAAATTATTTTATAAGACTTTATATTATTTATAATCTTAAAAATTAATATTTTATAATATTAATTATAATTTTTATTTTTTTACTTTATTATAATATAATTTTTTTTAATTTAATCATGATTAAGCTTCCGCGTTTATTATTATTAATATATATAAAACTTTTAAGTTAAGATAAATATTTATTAAATATTAAATATTTTAATTATTATATAATATTAAGTTTTTCTTTAAATTACTTTAAGTTTATTTTATAAAATATATTTTTAAAATTAAATATCCCGTATAATTTTATTAAGACTTAATTAAGATTTATTAATAATATTTTATATTTTATTTTTTAAAAAAATAAACTTAAATTTTTTATTAAAATTTTATTATTTATAAATATTATATTATTATAACTTAAATTAATATTTTATAATTTAAGAATAATTATTAAAAATATTATATTCTTTTTTAATAAATTTTAAATATATTTATATATATATTCTTTTATTAATATTATTATTTAAACTAATATATTTTAATTTTTTATAAATTTTTATTTCCCGGGCTTATATATTTAAAATAAAAAAATATTTAAAGTCGACGTTTAATATTTATATTATAATTATTATAAAAACTATCAAAATAATTTATTTTTAGTCACTTTATAATATAAATAATTATTCTTTAAAATAATATAATATAAAAATATTAAATTAAAGTTATATAATTATTTTAATTATTTATATTAATAAAAGTATAACTTTTAGACTTAATTATTTAATAATATAAAAAATATAAAAATCTTAAAGATTAAGAAAAAAATTTATTTATTAAAGAATTTATTTTATATTTATTAAATTAAGAAAAAAAATAAGACTTAAGAAAAAGAAATTAATTATATTATTTTATAAATAACTATAAAAATTTTTTTTAAATAATATTTAAGTTAAATTAAAAAAATATTTAATAATAATTTTATTTCTTAATATAAGTTTTATTTATTTTTAAAGAATATTAAAAATAATATTTATATTAATTTTAATATTATTTATAAATATATTAATAAATAAAAAAAAATAT
>Ga0302221_10000186_pt1 | contig 54050 bp, 30 predicted proteins | sample II_Palsa_E2_1_FD_193517 | JGI IMG/M metagenome (GOLD analysis project Ga0302221, IMG submission 193517) | Peat permafrost microbial communities from Stordalen Mire near Abisko, Sweden - II_Palsa_E2_1 | ecosystem: Environmental > Terrestrial > Soil > Palsa > Peat permafrost | place: Sweden... | reverse complement strand
TGTTGGTCTCTAATATCGGCTGGGTAAAAAGTATGATTTTTATTCCAGTACATAGAATTGATAACATTGTTCGTTACGCGATCTATACTAACAAAAGTATATTTTCTATCTTGTGGCTTCTTTTGATTTTGATCATAAATAGCTTTGCGAACAAAGTTAGAATAAATAAATCCCGCGGAGCCTGTTACTAATATCTTAATCATATATCTCCAATTAACCTAAATATAAATTATGTTTTGGATTTTCTGTGTACGCTTTCCTATCTATATCGTAGCGTCCCGTCCATTTTTGGAAAAAATACTTTAAATTATGATTTAAGAAAAGTTTATTGACAGGGTTTTTTTTGAGAGAGGCAGATTCTTCGTGGAAAATGTTGGTACTACCGCAGTAGACAATTTTCTTTTGCATGTTGTATTTGATAGCTAATGAAGCGTCTACATCATCGAAGGCAAATTTAAATCCGTGATCGAGCCCTTTAACGCCATTAGTATTTGTAAATATATTACGATAATATTCTGCTTTTATTATACATACAGCACCCGTAACTGCTTGGAATGTTCGATTAAGTTCTGCATTTTTATCAGATACTTCTCCAGCCCTATAATGCATAGGGGTACGGTAAGTTGGGTCGAATATAGTGCCCGCAAATTGTAATTTATTAGTTCCAGTATATAGCAATCGTGCACCAACCATACCAACAGAACTATCTTTTTGTATTATAGAAAGCATATTTTTAATTGATACTGTATCATTAAAAATGATATCGTTATTAAGCAACATAACGTAATCACCATCAGATGGTGACGCTATATTAAATAAATAATTACAACCTTCGGAAAAGTTTTGCTGATTATTTGTATAATCGAAAACTTCGATGTTTGGATTGTTAAGCGAGTTAAGATATTCTATCGATCCATCGCCTGATGCATTATCCTTAACTAGCCAAGACCAGCTGCATCCAATGTTTTCCAATGATGCTAATAATGTTGGCGCGAGCTTTTCAAGCTTTTCTTTGCCGCGCCAATTCAATGTTAATATATAAAGATTATTCATTGGCATCTATATCTTCTACTAATTTAGTTTCTTGTTCTGAAAACTTACTCTCCATGACTAATCGTAATGCTGCTAATTCATTAAGCCATTCACTTAACACAATGCATTGTTTCTTGTCATTTTTATCTTTTGTGCATTTGCTAAAAGAATTAAGAGCAATAGATGCTTGTGCAGGAGTCAGAATACTATAATCTAAATCTGATATTTTCATGTTAAAATCCTACTCGTAATCCACCGCCAGCACTAACACTTCCGTCAAACCCAACGCTAAGTGTTGGGCCGATGTATGTATTTTGGATCAATGGCGCTAACAATCTTTTACCTATATTAAAGGCTATTGGAGTAATAACTACTGCTCCGTTTTTATTAACGGTATCATATTGAGCACCAACTTCTAATATAGACCAATCAGGATTTATTTTCGTTTGACCATAAGAAGCAATACCCAAACTAACATCAGGTCCGAATTCGCCTTTAACATGGGTTATATTTACCCCGCCACTTGTTCCTAAAAATAATCTCGGGTTGAAAAAAGAGAATTTAGCAGTCGGAACTTGCTGTTCTGTAGTTGCGTTTTTAATCGGTATTTCATAAGTTTTGCCATTTACAACAACATTAAACTTATTATAGTATGTCTGTCTACCATTTTCATCTGTACCCACCACGGTATCAGCAGAATAAGTTCTTGTAGGGGTGTTAACGCTCCATGGATCCTTATTAAAGGCTGAAAATCCAACCGTTGAAAAAGGCACTTGCAACGTTCCAAAATCTTCATTCAATGCAAAATTCTGTTGTGCTTTTTGATATCCATATGGATCTTGATTAGGACAAGTAGCAGTTCCATTTACACAGGGTATAGTTAAATTAGGTGGTGGGGCTGGATTACTTAATCCTGTATTTGTTGAAGGCAGGCCTGATGCAACCTGACCAGAGCTAACTGCCGTTACCACATTTACAGCGGTAAGTTGGTCTCCTAATGTTTTCATATTTGCTTGTATGACTTTTAAATTAATATCACTATCAGAAGCAAACTTAGCTAAATCGGCAGCAGTAGCATATTGACTACCCGACTTCACAATACCATCTATCAACTGCTGTTGAGCTACCACAGAATTTTGGATGGAAGTTTGTTGATTTTTTATTTTCTCTTGATTATATATTACCAAGCCCAAAGCGCTAATAATAGCGACCACGCCTATTGCCACGAGAATTTTAATGATTGTAGTAGACATTTATTTCTTACCTTATTTTAATGATTGCACGATAGATATATCAACGCGAATTATCTACTCCATTTTTTAATGAAAACTTTTCTACCCTCATTGTATAATTTTGGAATATTTAATTGTGTAGCAGATATTTTTCCAAAATGAACAATGGGCAATTCTATAACCTTCATCGGAATATTTAACTTATGGCACATGAAACCCATGTTAGTATCATTATAATACATTGGAAATTGTTCATCAAAAATCTGCCCATTATTATTTACATCTAATTTATTCCAATTTTCTTTTGACGATGCAACACACCAACCCGATAGATATGTATTTTTGCCAGCAAGTTGTTGATTGGCTTCTTTGATAAAATTGAAATTATTGTCTAATAGCCCCATTGTAGGTCCGACTATATTATCATCACAATGTTGAACAAGAATGTCAGTCCAATTAGTATGATCGTATTTAACTCTTATATCATTGTTAATAAAACAAACATACCCGCCATTAGCTAATTTATATCCTTGATTGCAAGCCCTTGAATGAAAAGTATTTTCTTCGTTTCTAATATAGCGAAAATTGGGATGAATTATTTTTGATAATTCTTTTTTGGTTTCGTCTGTAGAATTATTATCGATTATAATCAGTTCATAGTCGGTAGTCAACCTAAAAATATCATTTATAAAACTTTTGGTGAACGGATATTTATTAAATACTGGGGTGATGATAGATAGCATTATTTTGTCAAAGAAATAAATTGATTGGCAATCACCTGCCAATCATATTTGGCATATACATCTTCTCGTTGTTTTTCTACCTTAGCATTTAATGCTTCATAATTTTCATAAGCATATCTTAATTTAGATACGGCATCATCTATTGAAGGCTTGAACCAAATTGCTCGTGGGGAACTTTCCCAATACATTGATTTTGGATCTGCTCGCTCTTCTTTGCCAGAAATTAAAAGAGCATTAGAATTATTAAGGAAATCCAACTGGCCGCCCCAATTCGGGCATAAACCCAACTTTCCTGCACTAATTCCCTCAATTAAAGGAAACAGAAACCCTTCACAATTAGATAAACTATATACACAATCTATACTTCTATATAAACTTGAAACATCTTCTATAAAATCTGAAAAAATCTTTACTTCGGCATGTCTAGGAAACTGTTGATAAAAAGTATTCAAACAATCTTTTAACGATACTTCAAACTGACTGATGACAGGTTTATCTTTTACCTTTAAAATTAAACATACATCATCTTTATTAGAAAATGCTTTTCCGTAAGCTTCTAGTAATCCTGGGATGTTCTTTCTAAGATGTAATTGGGCAATATTTGCAAGCAGCTTGAACTTCTTTTTAGTGGTTAGCTCAATTGTAGATGTCTGTCTATATTTTTCAGCATCGATACCGTGTGGTATTACTTTAATTCTATTTTCAGGAATACCAGCATCTAAATATATTTGTTTGCCAAAATTAGATGGCGGACACATATATTCGCAATGCTGATAGTTTTTAGCAAAACCAGTTGGCATTGCATTTTTCCATTCATAGACCCACACGTTAAATCTATTTTTTGATGTATTGCCTAATAGTGGTAATACGTTTTTAGGACAAGTATACGAAATTGACATATCATAAGAATTATCAGGAAGTCTGCCAAATACTTGTTGTTGATTAAGTTCTGTATATCCTATTAAATTAGGACGTAAATTTGCTGGTAAATGTTTTGTACCATCTGTGGCAAACAAATGTACCTCATGTCCCATGCTGATAAAAGCATTTGCCCAACCCCAACCGCATACCGACCAACTATGGTGCTGACCTAAAAACTGACGAATTAAAATCTTCATACGAACTCTATATCACGTCAATTAAGTCCACATCGCTCCTCTAATTTTTAACAATCGTGCAATCATTTCTTCCATTTTTTCTTTGTCTCGATCTTCATGCTTTTGAAGTTCTATCCACATTTGATGTGTCTCTGGATTTGGATCCGGGCCTTTACGACTTGTACTCCATCGATCAAGAAGAACATTATAGATATCTGCTTGACGCTTACGTTCAATATTATACCAATAATGGATAGCTTTAATTTCTAACCAATTGCCACGTTGGCGCATTAAACTGGAATCCGCCTCCACATCTTCTTCGCTGGGACAATACAAATTGGGCATTTCATTCTTAACAAAATTATTTAGAATAGTAAAAAGTGCCAGAACCATCTTGTGATCGGAATCAATCCAACCATAACGATAAGCCATATGGTCTTCTTTTGACTCTCTAAGATCTAATAAATGATATTTATATTCAGGTATAAAATGACATTTAACCCAATATGTAGGATCTGTAATATATATTCTATATTTCGATCTAATCCATGGTGCTAATTCTTCGGCAATAAAAAATCTAATCGGTCGTAAAGTTTTTACTTTTTCTTCCCAATCTTCCCAAGTCGCTTGTCCCGTTTGACTACCAAAATGTTTTGATCCGAGAGCATTGCTATTTGACATGCCTAATGTTATTGGACTTGGTAAAAGTTTCCATTTCCAATATTTATTATCATCTAATGATGAGAGAGCCTTTTCTATTCTTTTTTGTAATTTAGTTTTTTTCATTTTATTCCAGTACAACAACGCATATTAGTTTGAACTTCATGGAACGCCTCATCATGTCCAACTGTAACAGGTCTACATCTATTTCTAGCAGGCATCCAATGCCCACCTTTTAATCCGCTCATCATTCTAACACCGCTCTTAGAAAAATATGGTTTTTCCAAGATAACAAATTCGTCAGTATTTCCGATCATATCATGAACTCCAAATGGGCTTAGGCATAACGGATTTGCTGTGATAGGATTGCTCTGATTGAAAAATTCTCCCCTTGAATTCAATATATGTAACTTGTCAATATTACATTTATCAGACGGCCTAACATATCCTGTAGAGTAAGCATACATCTCGCTCCCTTCACATGCCAATGTCCACTCATTTTCTTTACATAATCGTTTTCCTTCCTGGGCACACTCCTGAGCGCCTTGATTCCAGGAAACATCGGTCGATGGCATAACGCTATCAGGCGGATGATGTTCTTCCGTATCTATACAAAAATCCATATGAACTTTTTTACCAGTACAAACGGTCGGTGCAAATTCTTGACAACGAGCAAACTTACTGCTTGGCGGGTCTAAATATTTAATGCAATTTTGTTGTACTTCTGTACAAAACATACCCGATATATACTTCATGTCATCTGGACAAGTATTATTTTTTGAAATAACAGGTTTGTGTGGCGTTGAGAAGGCTGAGCTTGCTACGAGGGTGGCCGCTACGATAGTAATAGGAGCAAAAATTATTTTTTTCATTTTAAATACAATCTTTCCTTATGTTAGGAATAGATAATAATTCCAAAAAATAGCACGTCAAGTATGAATAAATTAAATAATATTATTCGGTTAGTTGAACTATAGTACCAATTCCACCTGCAAATGCACCAGGGCCACCCGCTGCGCCACCATTTGCTCCAATAGTTCCGCTCCAACCATTAGAGATGCGCGTTACTAAAATAATAAATCCTCCACCTCCACCGCCAGAATAATATGTTGCAAACATTCCAGCACCACCATTTGCAGATATTCTCCCTGTACCCACTAAAGATAAAGCAACAACTACAAGTACACCGCCTCCACCACCGCCTGTACTTGCCCCAGCTCCGCCTCCACCACCGCCGCCTTGTAAAACTAAAGCAGTTACATTTACTGGAATGCCACCCTCACTAACATAACCATTTACTACATCAATACTGTGAATGCCACCGCTCCCAGCTGGCGGTGGAGTAACGACACCACCTGTTGTACCAAAACTACAGTTGCCTCCAGATCCACCATATCCATTAGAAGTGCCACCAACACTACCAGTAAGTCCTGGTGAGCCACCGCCTAAATAATGAGTTCCTACGCCCTGTGGAGGGCTTCCTGCCGCTCCTCCAGCCGTGCCTGACTGACCATCTACGTTTATCGATCCATTAACAGTTAATGTATTATTTACAAATATACGATAACCACCACCTAAAACATTAACACTTGTATTAACTATTAGGTTTATAAAATAAACATCTCTTGTTAATGTATAATTTCCACCTGCTAACGACATTCCATTAACAGAAGTTGTGCCGTCACAAATAGCAGATCCGTCTGATCCATCACCATATATACCTGTACCAAATGATTTCCATTCTAATAACCCATCATAGTTATCATAAACCAAACTTTGTCCAACGATTGGCCCGCCTAATGAAACACTATAACCATCTATTGTTCCACTAGAGCTTGGAGTTTGCCATTCTAAAAATCCATCCAAACTATTATAAGCTAAAACTTGTCCATTGGTAGGCGTAATATTTTGATTGATGGCATATCCATCAATGCCAATAACTTTTTGTGATATATCATTAACGGCGCTCAAATCTCCGCCAACAATTAGTCCATCTGGTACGTAATTGGTTCCATCAAAATAAATTCCGGCCTTAATACCATGAGGTACTGTAACGCCAGAGCCAGTGGATGCTATAAACAAAAGGCTTTGTGAACCGGTGGTGTTGTTATATACATCATATTTGGCACCAGAATGTGCTGGCAAGATAATACTTCTAGTGGTCGTTAAAGTAGGAGTGGAAGTAATGCGTAATATTGGTGATGTAAATTGACTAATGCTTAGTGTCAGATTTGCATCGCTCGGCATCACTATGTTTGAAATACCATAAGAAAGCGGCGTTCCACTGCCCGAAAGACTACCTTCCAAAGTAGCGCTAATTTGTACAATTCCCCCAGACCCGGTGATAGACGCTACATCATTGGCTGAAGTAGTGCCAATAACATCACCTATCATGTTAACCGCTTCTGCAGTTGATGGAAGAGGCTCCCATTGATTATCAGAATTTCTCCAAGTTAAAACATATCCGTCTTGCGTTGGACCTAAAATCCCACTTTCAACCGCATTACCTTGTAATTTGGAGACCGTTTGTGCGATATTAGTTGTGGCACTCAAATCACCTCCAACAATTATCCCACTGGGCACATAATTTGTACCATCAAAATATATATTTGCTTTGATGCCATTAGGAATAGTAACGCCCGTACCGGATGATCCAATAAACAAGAGACTCTGTGTACCGGTAGTATTATTAAATACGTCGTATTTAGCACCATTTGTGATTGGCAAAATAATACTTCTGGTAGCAGTTAAAGTAGGAGTAGAGGTTATTCTTAATATCGGTTGAGCAAATTGTGCTGCGGGTAATGTTAAATTGGCATCGCTCGGCATAACTATATTAGCGATGCCGTAGCTCAATGGCGATCCACTTCCACTTGTTAGTCCTGATATTATAGCACTGATTTGAACCGATCCGCTACTACCAGTTATGGCAACTACTTTATTTGATGCGACTGATCCTGTAACGTCTCCTATCAATGTTTGTGGTGCTTGATTTATCGCAGGCAAAAGTCCAGTAACAAAATTACCGCCTCCAGCCAAATTAATCGAAGAATAACCCAAAGCTGATGATCCTGTTACCTGTAAAACATTACCAGTTATTAAAGAACCAGAAGCCGGAACTGATGCACCATGAATATTAATTACAGTATTAGCGCCTACTGCCCCAGTAACATCTCCTAACAAGGATCCAGATAAGCTGGTAACAGTCCACGTTCCAGGATTACCAATTGTTATTAATTGATAAAAAGTATCATTGGCAACAACATAAACTAACATACCAATTTTTTGATTAGCAGATGGTATAGCATTCATTGAAGTTATAGTTGGCTGAACTTGAAAGCCACCTAATGCATCAACGTCTTCATATACGGGAAACTGCCCGCCATTTTTTGGTTTGATTTTATCGATTATACCGATTGACATAGTTTATTCCTTTAAGGTATCGGGCCATAAGTAAGTGCAAGCAATGCAGCTATGCGATCTAAAGCCGATTGAATACTAGTTGGTGGAGGATTTACCCAATTACTTGGGACACCTGGAGAATAAGTGCCAGCTACTCCAGATACAGGTTGATAACTAACAGTGCTTCCATTACTAGTTAATACTGTACCTGATACGCCTACTGCGTTTAGCCCTGTACCACCATTTGCAATTGGTAAGATGCCAGATACATCATTACCCAAACTTACTAAAGCAGATGGACCTCCAACATTAGACCCACTAAATACGCTAATAAGTCCGAGAATATTTTGAACTTTTGTAGAATCCACAAAAAGTGGTATATTATTAAAACCACCTTTTTTCAAGAAAATATTAACTTGTATTTTTGTACTAAGAGTTTGTAAAGTAATATCTTGATAAAGATTTGTGAAGTTAACCGTCAAAAATCCAGTGGTAAAGTCTATACTAACTCCCATTTTACCATCTACTATAGCTCCATAATAACCGTCTGTACTAAGCCCATTTATATTAGGTGAAAATGACTGCATAGAAACAGAAAAAGTTATTTGACCATTTGCAATAGCGTCAGCGGTAACAAAAGAACAATCTGCAAATCTCATAGATGGGAAACCTAAACGAGTTGCACCATTGCCAGTGTAATCTACAACAAAATCAGTCATAATATCAATAGTTCGTTCAGAGCCAAATAAACCGTCTGGTATTTCTAAAATTACAGTTCCAATTTCAAAATCTACTTTGTAGAAATCTCCATCTGGTCTTTGTAATTCTCCTCCGGCGCCTATCACCAAATTGTTAGGAACAAAGTAATCTATTCTACCTGGATCAAATGGTTGAGGTACGGGATACACATTGCATTGAACACCATCTATTGTACAAGAATTTTGTACAAATCCCGATTCAGTTATAAATACAGCGGGCACCAATTTGGGTATTGTGCTTGTAATAACCAAAGATGGATCCCATACTAATTCTTGAGTTATGGACATTTGTATAGGCGAACTATAAAAATTATGATTAAATAAATATCCATCGCTATTGAAAATATCTTGTAACGGATGAACTGTTGCAGCGCGCGTATTTGGATTAGCCGTATAATCATCATCTCTATCTATAAACTCTTCAACTCTCAATCTAATAACCTGAAAGCGCGTACCAATTTTAGTATATGGGTTGCTTGTTGGTGCCGGATAAGTTGCAGATGGAACGGTAGATGTTGAAAGTCGCTCAATATAATTACCAAGTAAATAACCATCGGTAAAGGTGATTGCAAAATCGCCATCAATATCTGCTCTTAACATTTGAGCAATAGTATCACCAGTTAGATAAACTTTATGAATTGTCAGAACATCGGCAACTGAATCTATGCCGGTAATGGTCCAACCTCCCCAATCGGCTCCATTGGCTCCATTACTTAAGATAACTAAATTGTAAGAAGATAATCCTATGATAGTATTAAAATTAACACTGGCGCTGGTAAATTGAGCGGAAGTAGGATCATTTGGATTAGCAACTAATACCCCGTCATAACCATCTGCCACTATGGTGCCCGAAGTAGGATCAACTAGCTGCCAATTAATATCAAATAAATTAGCAAATGGCTGAATTAAAGTTTTATAACCATTTATAAAAGTAGTAAAAGTATATCCGTCAGTATTGATAACGGTTTGATCTGGCAGCCCAGTATTAAGATTATATCCTATAAAAGTATTAAGTAGTGCCAAGTCATTTTCGTCAATAATACCATTTCCATCTACGTCTCCTACAATCATAGAACATAATTGCGCGCTGGCAATACGATATGAAGTAAATGGAGCACCACCTGAATCTGGTGTTATTTGAGCACTTACCAGGGCACCGTTCAACAAATAACTAGCTAGTGCAATAACTTGTGTATTGTATCTAACAACATCGGTCGTGTCGTCTATAATTTTAATTAAAAGCTCATCACCAGCCATAGTAGCACTAAACAATGGTGCTGTTATTGTCACTTGCCCTGGATTAAAAAGTTTTATATTTTTATCAACAATATTTCCTAAAACAAGTGGAGTCGAAGTATTTTCTAAATTAGTTAAATCGATTGTGTCTAATAAATTAATTTGCGGAACGTATTGTTGTCTTGAGTCGACTGGATTGCCAGTTCTTTGATCTGGCACAGGAACAGAGTCTTGTGTAACGGCAGCCAACACCGCACTAAATACATCGCTTCCTGCAAACTCCTGAGCACCAAACGAATAGTCAATTGTAGCTTGTGTAGTAGGATCAATAGTAGTCTTTGGAATAATTATGCCATTACCAGCATCATAGGCTTGCCCATCAGAAATTTTGGCCGCATCAGTATAAACGCGGAACCACATTTGTTCGCTCGGAATATCAACCCATAAAGTACCAGCAAAAGTGGTCACTCTGGAGTTATCTATTAAATCTCCACCAACGGCTATTAAGATATCACACTGATTAGCTGACCCAGAACGTTTAATTGTAACAGCATAATATTGACCTGGCACCATTAAATTGCCATTGGCAATGGGACTATTACTGAAAACAAAATCAACTGGTTGCGGAACGGAGTTTAGAACGATGCCGTCTGCTTGTAAACTTACATAATTATAGCTAATTTGAGCCAATGGTATATTGAATGGAGAAAAATCTATAGGTAAGTTAGGTACAAAATCTGTAGGGCAGTCGAGGCTGGTTTGCAATGGATAAATGCTTACTATGATATCGCCAGTCCACACTAAATTATTTTGTTGTCCTGTAAGTAAGTTTCTAACCGACAGTAATAATGTGACTTTCTGAATGTTATCGGTGGTGGATAAGAATTTTTCACCTATCTGAGTGGTGACATCGTTAGCCGAAATCGGAAGAAGATCCAAATAATTTTGAAAAATATTTAAGTCGGCAACGTTGTAAAGTGGAAGAGCAGATTGTAGAAATCCCAACAGCCCCAATGAACTGACAGAGAAATCTAAAAAGAAATCTCTGAAAAATAAATTTGGTTGCTGATCTTGTGCAACCATTACAACATCACGAGACAAAGTGAGCGGATTGCATTCAGTTATTAAAATTTCTCCACCTAAATTAAATGATAAAATTGGGTTTCCGATGAAATCATTAAATAGTAAAACGAGTATTTTTGTGAAGTGTTTTGAGCTAGTCCGAACTTCGTTTGTATTAAAGTAGAAAACTTCATATTGAAGATTAGATTGGAAGTCCAATCCGATAATACAGAGTTTAACTTGACGAGTGCCGGAAGCTGCCGAACCGATTAAGGAAATAGAGAGTTGATTACCAAAATTGTTATCAGTTGGTTGCGCCTGAGGTAGAATCGGAAGTCCATCCAAAAATGATACGGCCAAAGAAGAATTGAAAATTATATTGTTAACAAGAGATTCTGGTAAAACACCATCTCCTACATGATTGGATATAATAGAGGAGTCAACCGTTTCATTTGCAATTTGTTCAGCCGATAAATCCGTTGCTGACACTTCTTGTGCGTCATAAAAAAGCGGTCTTTGAACTGAAACTGGCAAACGGGTTGTCATTTGTTATCCTCTATATCTAATACCATTAAATTAGGAGATCGTTCTTTTAGTTTTCCCATACTAACTTATATATCAACAGATTAGATTACGTAATGTATAAAACATTGAGATCCGGCCGGTTTCAATATCATAACTAAACTTTCAAAAATTTGTTTGACCTGAGCGGAGCCTGAAATGTACTGAAATGGATCAAAAACAGTAAGGGTAAAACTATTATCGTCATTATCATTAAGCATCGCAAAATTATTAACTAATTCTATCATTGTGTTTGAATTAAGAAGGAATGTTGTATATAAATCCGTTTGTACTGGGAAAATGGTCGAAAGGTTTGTACTATAATTCACATCTATTGCTTCCCCGTAAAAAGATACGATCGGCCTAAAAACATTACTTATTCTAAAGTTGTTAAGCAGGGTAAATATTCCACCTGTTTCATCGTATGCACTTCCTATCCAAAGATTATTTATTGGATCGCTAAATACAATATTTCCAAATACCCCATCATAGCCGTCTTGTACATATCCATCATAAGCTCCTACTTCAACGGCACCAGATACGCTTGGTAACGAACCAGATAAAAATCCACCTGCTCCAGAAAATACGTTCGTATACTGATAACCATCCAAGAACAACATCATTTGATCTGTTCCTATACCGCTGTTGATCTGATACTGACATTTTATTCTGTGCCAAGTGTTCCTAGACCATCTTGTAGGACCTTTTAAATTATAGATAATATTTGAAGCGATAATTTGAAAATTAACAAACCCATAAAAGTCTTTGTACACACTTATTCTGTCTCCTACTAATCCCTCAGGTAGATACTTGACGGTTATAGCGGAATTTTGAGCCGGTAATTGTTTATTTAGTCTAATTATTTGAGTATTTAAATTCGTATTAAGGTTTGCTGTTGATTGATATGTTATTATCAATAGTAAATTGCTCGCTGGCAGCGTAGTGCCCAAATAAATCGTTTTCCCATCAGATCCGATAGATCCATTATTAAAATAATCAGTGCCGGTGAAATCACCAGCAATTTTAACCGTAATTACCTGTAAAATTGTTTGAGATACAACAACAGAGCTATTGCCTATACTAATATCATTTTCTTGTATGGCATTTTGTGTATCAATTTCTAAAAGACCGCCCGCAAAATAATCAATTTTTGGGTCACCATTTGTCAATGTAACGCTTAATATTTTACTAGCCGGTGCAGAAATTTTGACAGCAACATTGCTAACACTAACTGTCTCTTCTACAACGGCTCCATAAGCATCAAAATAATATCTAAAATTAGGATCATTGCCAGTATCAAGCAATGGACTCATCCAGAACTCAATGGTGCCCTGTTTACGAGTATCTAAAATACCTTCATTATTTAGCATCAACGGCTCATTTAAGATTACCAAGCTCTGACCAAAATTATCATTAGGTGCCCAATCGGATTGGAAGTGCCGATGATCATCATTGGAACTAGCGTAAAAACTGGCATCATTGGTAAACGGAAAGTTGTCAAAATCAATTAGAACTAATGTATTACTATTTGGCACAGGCGCTTTAAGAGAGTTAAAATCTTTTGTAATTGACAATGTATTATTAGCGATAACTTCTCCAATTCTGGTATCTGTTAACATAAGTGAATAGATTGTAGATTGATCCAATATCGCATTGGCTTGGTTATTACCAAAAAAATCACTCCCAAAATATAAGCTATCGTTAAGCGGACTAAACTTGATACTTAAATAAGTGGCATATTCCAATTGATAAAGTCCTTGACTGAGAAAATAGGCTTGCCCTGGCATTTCACTATTTTCTAATGTAAAAAATCCATTTTGCAATCCACTGCGATAAGCGGTCGTATCAAGAAGTTGATACACACCATTAGTAAATGCAGGAAGTGGCACAGGGAATGAAGTGTAAGTTGATTGCACTCCTACTGAATGTCTATTGGCTGATAAACTAATAATTTTATAATACCCGGCCACAGAAGATGGCGATTGAATAAATAAATAATTTCCAATATCCAATCCACTAAATAGATTGTGTCCATCTGTTACCATATTGTCAGTGCCATCTGCACTTAAATTATATCCTCCGCCAATGTTATAACTATATCTAATAACCGGAACTAGTCCGCTAAATTCACTATATGTAATAGGATATTTTTCACTTAACTCAATGGCCATTGCATTTTTAGCAGAATTAATTGGTTGCACATTTACTTGAACATAATTTATAGAAATGTATGGATTGGCAAAATTTAAAGTACCATAATTCGTAAACATAATTGTTTCACTAATAGTAGTTATTCCGGTAACACCATTAATAGTAACTTCCACTGGAACTGAAAAATTAACATTAGTGCCACTTATAGTAGCTTGAATTGTTCTACCATTTTGTGAATTAGAGGGGTGTGCAGCCGGTAGATCATTGGATATAAAAATGCCACCAATCAATGCAGAGTTGGCGAGGCCAATTGCAACATTTGGAGTAATAATTTTTGTTATATTGGCTTGATCCAAATTAATTGGCGGCGGCATTTGTGTCATCAAAACATTTTCAACTTGATTACTCCAAACATAGTATCTTTTTTTCACGTCTCTAAAATTTAATCCAAACGTTCTAATAAGTATCAAATCATTGGCTAAAACTCCATTATAAATTGTTAATATGTTATCAAAATTAACGTCTTGACTAATAGCGTAATTTGGATCCAATGCGTTTACACCTGGCAATTCATTTTCCATATTAGAATATATTTGGAAAACAATATTTGATAATCCATTCGGAGCATGATCATTTATAGTTATTGAATTGCCATTTACGTGAACTATACTATAAGTTAATTCAAATTCGGGTGCATCTATTCTTATTAAGAATCCTGGTAAAACACCTAGTGTGGTAAAATTTTTGCTGGTCGAAACTACGGTTGACGACCCTGCTACAGTTACTAAATCTATACCTGTAACAAATGTATGAATAGTTGATATAGCAATATTTGGATAAATATTAATTTCAGAAGTTATAAAATATTGTGTTTCATTAATGGAAAATCTACCATTAGACAGAGCCGCCGGCATAGGCTTATTTAATACTAGCGTTTGCCCGTTAATACTTTCTATGACATACCCCGATGTTGAAAATCCAATTTCGTTAATGAATATAGTATCGCCAGCAAAAATGTTATACTGACTAAAATTAATACTAGAACTTACAATTTCAGAGTTTAATGTAGTGACAAGATCGTCGGATCCTATGATATCACGATTTGATAAACCAATTATCTCTTCTGGATTAATGGTTCTGAATTTCTCATGCAAATACGGCTGTAGTGCTTGCCCATATTTAATTATATTTGGAACTTCTAGTCCATCAATAAAAAGATGCATTTCATCACGGCTATTTCGTGTGTTCAGTTTCCAAGAAGCCCCAATCATATGCGCAATATTAGGTTGCCATGACGACACATCGGCACTGACAGAGTATGATACGTTGTTATTGTCATACACTCTAAAATTAAGATAACCACTGACATCTTTGTAAATTGACAATCTGCTAGCATTTTTTTCTAATCCAAAATCCAATATGTAGTGCTCTAGATCAGACAAAAATGTAAGCCCTTCATTAATTCCATATCCATCAGACAACGGAACAATAGTTAAACTTACTTTATTAGTGCCAGTAAAAGTGGTCATGTTAGAAGGCTTAATTTTATTAAGAGATTTAACATCATAGAATTTGCCTGAGGAGGTAATATTGAATTGGTAAGTATGAGTGTCAGGAGCCACATATCCATCTATCACCTCCAAATACCAACGTTGAAAACTGCCAGATGGATCGTTATCGTAGTATATGAAAATGCCATCTTTATTTGTATTGGGTAATCCTGTCACATTTGAGTTTTTGGTAAGAGTAAAACTACCGTTGCTCACAATCGGGTGATATTCGGATCCGCCAATAAAAACGCGAAACGCATTGATGGCGTAACCGTCTCGGGTAATATTGAAAGTTAATGCTGCGTCATTGTCTAAACCATTCCATTGTGGTAAAACCCATGTTTCAAATGTACCATCTTCTAATCTTAAATTTGAATTAACCGGCATAGTAATTGTCTGACCTGGCTGATCGATCAGCACACCATTGCCAAAATGAGCTGGCAGTAATTGGAACGCCCCGGTAGTTTCTATTCCAATAGGAAATAAAAGACTACTGCCTAATGACCAAGTTTCGAAAGCAGACTCAATTAGTTGTGGTTCTACGTGGGTAATTATTTGTCCAATATTTTTAATGGCAGCGATAGTAGGTCCTTGAATAAAAGATGACAATGCTGCTTGTAATGCCTCACGATACCTTTCTCTATTTAAACTCAAATCAAACGTAGCTAAATCTGGTACATTTACTAAAGTACCGAAATTCTTAAGTAACGCATCTCTTAGAGCGCCAACTTTATATGAAACATAATAACTGGTTCCCATTGGCAAATTAGTATTTTGTCGGAAATCTATAACATTATCACCGTACTCGTAACTAACCAATATTTCATCTGCCACGTACGTGTAGTCAACAAAAAAGTCTCCCTTGTTGTAATCCACTACAACTCGTTCGATTGGAACGATGGTAAATGAATATGTGACATTTACTAAATTACCAACTTGTGGTGAATTGGCAGATGATAATATTAGTGTAACTGGATTCCCCGGAACAACAGCAGTTACAGATAATACTTTGGAATCGGAATTTCTTACTACATTGAAAGTATACGTTATACCCGGAGAAATGTATTGTATATTTTGATTAAGCGTTATAAAATAGTTTGTCCCATTAAATTGCACACTTTCAAAAGATTGTCCAGTAATAGAATTAACCGTGATATTATAATTGTTGCTAGTACTAACAAAAGCAAAATTAATTGGTACAGGATTATTTGTCAAATCATTATATTCGTAAATTCCCCTTACAAATTTTATCTGATTGGTAACGCCGGGGACAAATACAGAATCTACAAACGCTCCCACTTGACCTTGAAGTATTTGATATGGGGATGTATCAACACCGTTAAGAAAAGCTTCATCAGAAGGATCTAATCCTGTCGGAATAATGGCTCCATCGGCAAATGACAAGTATGAAAATTGTTTATTTTTAGGATTGAGGACGCTAATGCGATAATAAATATCATCAACACTAACTACGTGAGGAAAATCTGGAACGATACTATTCATCTTGTATGTGGCAGTCCCTATATCATTGATTTGAGTATTAGAAACTCCCACATAAACAATTCCATTATCATAATCTACTGTATATTGTCCTACGACCAATCTATTGATATTTGTTGCAGCATCAAACTCTTGATTATACCAAAGTTCAATAACAAAAACATTACCATCTGTAAACATAAGGCTCGTATTAAAAGAGCTAGCGATACCGTCTTGTGTGGAATCAATAATTGTGTTGTTAGCTAAGAAAATTGTAAAAATTCTTGTCCCACCAACATTTGTAGTTGTTGTATTAATACCAAGTAACTCATTAGTAACCGTATTAAATGTAGCGTTTTCGCCAATTTCTTGTAAAATACGAGGAGGGCTGTTATACTTAAAATAAACTATATTATTATCCCACCTATCTAATAGATAAATTTCTCCGGATGTTTCATTGTAAATTTGAAATACATTTGTGATAGGAGAATTTTGGGTAATCAACGCATTTAGAGCTGTTAAATTATTATCAACTCTTTCATTGATAGATTCAATATGAGCATCGGCATTATAATCTATACCTGGTATTAATACTTGTTCGTAATTAAAATTAACAATGCCAGCAGAATTAATTAAATTGCCTAATGGCAATGCAACAATTTCTAACAAGTCGGGGTCATACACGTAGTCCGTTTCTGATGTATACGTAAATTGATAATAATAAGTCGCAAGTGGCGGGGATGGTCCGGTTCCATCATTGATTGCAGTGGCCCCATATACGTAAACGGTACCCGTTAAATAATCTATAGAATAGATTCCAGGTACCGATGGCAAGGCACTTAAACTAAACGGAATTTCTGCAATAAAAGCAGGATGGGGCGAGCCAGTATTAGAGTTAGGATCCAAAAAAACAACTCCGCCAGTTAATACCGTATTGTTAGACATATCAGTGATTGGGGCGTGCCGCAAATTAAAAACGTTGATGATTGGAGGCAATACTTCTCTAATAGATTGTAACGTAGTAAATACGTCTACCGAATCTTGATCTACCTGAATGCCGAGGCCCTGATACTCGTATTGAATTGTAATGCTAAAAATTTGATCTAATGAGAACAAAGGATCTTGCAATATTGCTTCGTTAATTTTTACTTGATTATTAGCCAATAACAAATAACTAGAAGCATAATCCTGATCAAATGTAGAGTTTAAAAGTTGATATCCTAAATCTGGTATGTTGTACGTATAGACTGGATTAATCGTTGTAAGAGTAAAAACAATGCTATCAACTCTGCTAACTGGATTATTACTTAAATTGAATATCAATGTATTAATATCAAAAGTGCCATTGTTGTTGTTTGATGATGGCTTAATAATTTCAGTTGCGAATTGTCTTTGCAATGTTACAGGGTAACTTGGAAAATCAGTAAAAACAATAGTAGAAGATGCCGGCGATTGAGTAGGCCCGTAACCAACTCTAAAAATATCATAAGCTCCTTCTTCATTTAATCTATCAAACGGACCGGATCCTCTTTGTTGCAATTCATCGACAACTGTGAAGGAAAGATAATTTTCATTTTTTACCTGTCTAATGTCATACAAAGCTCGCGCCAAATTAACAGCAACTGATTGCAAATAACTATTAATGACAGTAGTGGTATCATCGGCTCGATAGATATTATTTTGGTAAAAAGATTGAAGATAATCCATAACTGGATTATCAGATGGCAAAGGACCTGTAAACAAATATCTGTTAGACACTCCGTCTTGAGAAATTTTAGCATCACCATTAACCGATATAAATGGATAATTAGTTACTGATTGAAATTGTAAAAAGTACGCAGCATAAGGCGTAAGTGGCTGACAAACTATGGATAACGTACTGCCACTTACACTTAATTCTAAAACTAATGAATCTGGAACGTTATCAGTTTGTGATAGAATAGAAATATTTGCAGAAACCAAATTAGGTGTCAATACCTCGGTGAACGTTACCATGATATCGGAACTATCAGTAATTACTACATTAACTATTCTTAGGGTTGACGTCATGGATTATAATGTTTCGGTATTTATGTTAATAGTATTTGGTTGAAAGTATTGATCTTCATTTGCTGTAAGCGTAAGAACTTGACCAGGTTGACCATCCACATTAAACATTAGTATTCTCGCTCTATCAATTCCTTGAACACCTTGTGCTATATTAATCAATGAAATTTGATTTATAGTATTACCTAATGTAGTGCTAGTTAAAGCAGATACTAACTGATTACGTAGATTTTGAAGAACCGTAGTTTGAGTGCTCGTGTAATTTGGGTCCACAACCACGTTCATTGTAAGATCGACTAACACTAATTTGGCCGCCCTTACCAGCACATCCGCATTAATTGGACGGGCAGCTTCTATAGTGAAAGTTACCGTACTAATTAATTGATTGTAATTATATTGTATGAGAATTCTTTCATTTTGTTTTGGAGCCAAGTAATCATAAAAAATCGTGTATCTTGCGCCTACACTTGGTTTAGTAAATGAAGTTGCTGTAAATTTAGTCGCTTGTGATGATTTAAATCCACTACTAACATATATTTGATTAATTAACGCAAACTTCTTATTTGTATATAACGACCCAATTCTAGTATAGTTAAGATTTTCAAAATCATTATTAGTTATATAATAAAATGATATCTGAATTTGATCGCCAATCGCCGGAGCATTGTTAGTTGCTCCAGACAAAGTATTATTAGTCGTGTTAGGAAGTATAAAATCTAGCGGGCTCAAAGCTGGATTAGATAACATGGTATCAGCATAATATAAGTTATCGGCAATCGTGGTATTAATAATATCGTAAGTTACCAAAGTTTCTAGAACTATGTTACTGCCCGGACTATAAGTATCTACTTTTTCCGCTGAAACAATTTTGGCAACATAAATATTGCTAGGAATACTAGAAGTAGAACTAAGTCCTAAAGCTGTGCGTAAAGCGGATTGCAAATTTTGCCGTAACCCGGCGCTAGTTGCTGTAAATACAATATTTTCAGCAAGTGCAATTGTGGTTCCATACACTGTAATAATTCCAGTATTAACTGTTTGATCCAGAGTAGTACCAATAAGTCTAGTAGGAGCTTTACGCAAATTCTTATAATTAAAAAACATAGTGTAAACTAAATCATTAGTAGATGCATTTGGGGTTTGCGGAATTAATAATCTATTATTAACTTGATCAATAGCACCGGTATAGCCCCAAAGCTCTTGACCGTCTAACACTCTAATAATGGATATTTGATCTGCTGTAATATGAGTTAGAGTGCTTGTTATAGTTATATTATTATTGGATACATTATAAGATAAAATATCAAAATACCCATCATTATTAGGGGCATTAGCTCCAGTAATTTTAATGCGCTTATTAGTTAAATCTGGTTGAAGTGCAAAGTTAACTGACAAACTATTTATAGTAGCTGTGGTTGGAGTAATCGTAGTTAGATATCCATCGGTAACGGTGAATAGAACGGTATCTTGATTTTGTTCCACTACCTCAAAATTCAATCCACTTGCTTGTGCGGTAAAACTAACTAGTGGTACTGTAAAATTATTAGTCGTTTGATCGAAACCTAAACTATCAATGCGAGTTTTGATAATCTGATTGCTAAAACTAAATGGCTGAAAACGACGAATATCTGGAGCGTAGTAAATAATTAAAACTCTATCAGCCACAACAGGTACATTATATCCGGATAAAATTAATTGATAATTACCATCTAATCCGTTAACTACCCGTCCTTCATTATCGGGATTCCATAATTCTTTACCATCGGATAATCTAGTAACAGATAACACTTCTTCTGCTGTTAATGTATAATCTGAAGTCGATAAATTTAACTCTACATAATACTGATTGCTCAAATTCAATTGCACAATTTGATTTTCTCGTCTAGATACATTGACTATACTAAAATTATTAAATCCATTATTGCTGTTTAAAATATAACCATTGCCAATACGACTAGTTGGTAATGAAGTAATGACGGAAGAATATAAATCGTTTATATTAGCAATATAAGTAACTCGCAAATTGATTCGATCGGCAGTTGTATTAATTAAAGAAGATGGAATCGTAATTTGTGTGCCATTACTGCTGCCTTGAGCAGTAGCACTCATAAATACATTAGTGGTATTCAAATAAGCTGTAACTCTATCGCCGCTTTGTGCTACAGTATCTGATGGTAAAATAATAACGGTATTAAATAATAATTGTATACCAACTACTTCCGCTACATTTGTGAAAGAGCCATTATCTTGAGCTGTATCATATAATTCTACATCAGAATTTTTCCAAGTGATAGAATCTACGCTTGTAGAAGGGACGGCTAAATTATTTATAATTACAGATAAACGATTAACGAAAATGCCGGATGCTACTACTTGTACATAGCCATCAACTTGTAAAAATTGTCCAACAGAAATGATCGTATCAATTGGATGACTAGCAGTTCCTATGTAAAAATTATTTCCGACACTCAAATCAAATTCTACTAATTCATTTTTAATAGCGGAAGGATATCCCCAATCAACGCTATCTGTAACAGACCTAGGGTTTTGAGTATCTACTAATCCATCGAAATCAGAGTAACGATCATAATCTACTATCCAAGTATAATCTACTTGTAAAGTATTACTTGGAGAAGGCAAAGTGTTACCAGAAATTTGAATTCTACCTGTATTATTAAAGGGAGTTGTTTGATCGAGATTTTGATTAGTTATTAAATATCTTTCGCCTGTATTAACATTGAATACTCTAGTAATATTAGTGGCGGGCGTGTGTAATAATTGTATAATAGAACGGTCAGTAGTTACCGTGCTATTTTCATTAGTAATTCCTAATTGTTGTTGAGCGTCTGTAATTTGCAAAACATCTGTAAATGTAGTGGCATCTTGTCCGTTAGCTTGCCCTTTAATAAGATCTTCTTGATAATCAATTTGATTGCTGGTCCACTCGAATGTATCAAAACCAAATGGGCTTCCGCCATATACGCCAGTATCTTTAACTAATTGATAATTACCAGAAGGCCTTCCATAACCATCTACGCTATATGGAATAAAATTAGATCCGCTTATCGACCCGGTTACTTGGATAATAGAATCAACAGGTTGGGCTGGCAATTGACCTGACTGAATGTCGGTAACTCTTTTTTGACTAATACTTAAGTTAGCATTTGATGCTATTTGTCCTAATACAAAATTATTTTTAGGGCTTTGAGGATCATTATTATTACTTTTATCCTGATAAATAAAAGTATCTATATTAGAAACGTCACTTGTCCCTAGAGGAACCACATCTACTTTGCCACCGGAACCTTCTGAGATAACAGTTAGAACTCCATTGACAACGGCAGAAACTGTTCCGTCACGAGTCATAAGCGGATTACCGGGGCCAATTACTACTGCGTCTTGTACACCAGTAACACTTAACGCTGCATTCAAATAACCTAAAGAGGTGCCAACACTAGATCCACTAAAAGTGGCAAGTATACGATTTCTAAACGCTGCATCAGTTTCTTGATCGGTGCCTCCAGTAAAACCTACAGTATTAGTTACATTGCTAATACCAGGAATGCTTACTAGAGATATAGTATATTGTCCAATATTGCCGGCTGAACCAGGAGCGGATGCAATGACCGTTACTTCTACGGCATATTGGTCAGTAATTCCCACGAACGCCAGTTGTGACGAAAACTTTGTGGCAGTCGAGCGATAAGAATTAATATTAGATGGAACTATTGAAAGTCCGTTAGTCACGGTAAATCCTAAACCTCCGGCAGTATAAACTGGCACGCCATTATTAATTGCAATAGTCGCATTCAAAGAAGAAAATGTTAGTAATGCTACGCCTGTTGATGGCGTTGATTGCTTTCTAACTAAACCATAATTCTTCCCAAGTTTATCTAAATCTGTTCCGATTGATAATCTTAGAGATTGTTTATTAGAGACCCCTTGTAATTCATCATATAGGAGTGATAGTTGGGCTGCTGGACCCTCTATAAATAAATCGCGAGATACACTACCTGGATTAATGGTAAGATTTGGTTGTGCCAATCGAAAAAAATCGATTAAATTAGATATTATCTCCGAAGCACTGCGAATAACAACCATTATATTCCGCCTTTTATATTTTTCATTATATTGTGCTCAATGAAAATTGAGTAGTAACAGCCTGATATCCTTTAGTTAATCCACTTACTTTGATATTAAATAATCTTGGATCAAATGTGCTTCTAGTTACTGATATGCCGGTAATAGCAGCAAGTTGTTCATCTGCACTAACTTTTTGCATTGACTTTATCTGTAATTGTTGCAATTGTTGTAAATTGGTTAAACAAGTATTTATTTGAGACTTAGCTATCTGTACGATAGCTCCGTTTTCCATAGCATTACCTATAACTGATCTAGACAAATAGGAGCCGTAAGATGGTTGAAGCGGATTTGCACCTACATCTGTTAATAAGATTTTTAGGATATCCCGTATTAGTTTAGCACTATCGATTACAACACCTAGTGCACCGTTATTAATCACAAGATCTCCATTAACTATTTGCAAATCATAAGACATTATTTATCCTCATTCATTATATAATGCAACATTATTAGGCAATCATTGCGTGGTAAGATAAGCATTGCCCAAAGCATCTATATATGTTTGATCCATAATTTGATAAAATGCGCTAACTTCTTGTTCTAATGAATCTAAACAATCTACAACAGAAGGATTTTTGGCTGGCAACCCAGAACCTAAAAGAGTTTGGGCGCGGGCATATGCATCTGTATCTAACAGACCTAATAAATCTTCAATAGGCATAGTTTTAAGTGCCCCTATAACTGCTATAATATCGCATAAACCTAATCCGCTAAATTCACCCATAATCATTTCAATTACTTGTAACGCGTTGCTTGCATCAGTCAATACTTTAACTCTTGTTTTGGTAAGCGTATCCATAGTATTACCACTTACATCTCCTAATGCATCAGTGGTACTTTTGCCAAACCCAAAAATTGGATGACTAAAAGCATAATCACCTATATCTGGAATAGCATTTGCTTGACTTGCTGCTATATCAATATTAGAAAATAACACTTGAACTTGATTGTTAATAATATTAAAATCTTCTGCCGTTATTAATTGATTAATAAAATTTGGATTAAGCGGAACATCTCGTATATCTGATCCTCCCTCGGGACCGCTGACAGAGGGAACTGGCAACCAATAATAAATTCCTTGTGCATGATGTACATTATGTAATGCAATAACTAATTTGTTCATCATTGTTTGTATATTCGATAATGTATCTGCAAATGCATTTTGCTGAGATTGATTAAATATTGATCCACTAAAAACATTACTAATTGGAGTGCTTCCTATAAACTGAATATTGCCAATATTTTTATTGCTCATTATTAAAGTCTGGGCATTAGCTATACTATCTCCAGCCGCAGGAATGTTATTAGCTTGATATATTCTATCCCTAATTATATGTTCAATAACAGGTCTTTCCGCCGTACAAGTGCTACTCACTTGCAGATAACTAGCATCAGGAACAAAAGGTACAGCTATTCTTTTTGATATTCCAGCGGCAGTTTTTGATTCATTACTCCAAACACTAAAATCAATTCTTGGGTCTACAGTAAACGGAGCGATAATGTGCATATGTTGAAAATAAATAGGGCTAAATGTATTGGTAGTGTTAGGAAAGATTCCGCCTATTGTATTGCCATTTGCATCTTGAAAATTTGTTAATAGTTGAGCTCCATTGCCACCAACTTGACATGATTGAGTTGTTACAGCATAAGTCTGATCTGCTGGATCATAATCAAAAGGTTCATTAGGAATAACATCTTTTAGAATGTTAAAATCTCTTATATTAATCGCGCCTCCAGCTCCATAGGTTCCAGAAGTTAATGCCAGTACTCCCGCTTGAACTGAAGTAGGCACACTAAAAATTTGAGTTGTACTAGCTGCCCATTTTTCTCGGGCAGCAGAAATAGATTCAAATTTTAATCCTACATTACTAGCAATAGTAATTTTTGTTGTCAAAGTAATTCCACGAGTAACACCTTGTTTTTTGATAATATCAAAACCTGGATTATAAAAGGTTTGATCTGCGGCAACTACTGGCAATCCAAGAATACGATAAAAAGCATGACATCTACTTTCTTGTGCTAGTAACACAGGAGTAGTTGTGTTTGGCGTTGGGGCCGGAGCATTAGTAGCTGGATTAATATTAAGAGATTTTATTAAATCGGCAGTTTTTGTGCCTGTAACGCTAACACTTATTTGTCCACGAATATCGTCAATACCAATATTTTCTCCCGGCTCATTATCGTCTGGAGAATTACCCCCTGTTACAAAATGTTTAAATAATGCTTTAATATCAACATCATAATTTTGATTACTTTGAAAATTACCTTGCGGGGCATTGGTAATGTTATTGTTAACTGTATTTGGCGAAGCCATTAGGCACCTCTATTACTAGAGTTGTCTCTTGCTAAATCACCAACGTCTCTTCTTGGTTCTATATGACTTCCAGCGCCAGATGGAGCGAATATAAATTGATAGTCTAAACTCTGTAAAGTATGACTTGGAGCATAACCGTCTGTTGGCAAAGTATTAACACAAAGAATTTGATTTTGAAATGCTACCATCAAACTACCAGAACCCATAACATTGCTTGTAATATTTGCTGTAAAAGCTTGATATCCATCATAACTAAAAGTAGACAAAGTGCCAAAAGTTGGATACCCTATTATTTGAGCGGCAAGAGCATCAGCAACTTCGGTCGGTATTCCTTGCGTAATTGGCAATCCATTATTTTCGTTCAAATTAACTGTAACTACAATTGTTTGAGTGGTAAATTGCACACTTGGCGTTAATGTAAAATTACTATTACATGGACTAAAACCAATACCTATTGCCGTGCCTAAAGCAGCCGTAGTATCTGACCGTAATTTGTTTAAACAAATAGTGGTCGTAGCTTGAAAATTAGCGACACCTTCTACAGTCATATTAGATTGTAATGCTGAAACGGCAGTCAGTAAACATTCTTGTGCTCCGGCAGGATCTGGGAATGTTAAATTGGTTAGAGCGGCAGTTTGTGTAGCAATACCAGAGAACATAACATTATTAACAAACGCCCTGCTTAGCGCTATGTTAGGCTCACATCCAAGAGTGACTAAATTCTTTTGTAATAGTACTGATAAATTTGGCTTGAAAGTATATTGCATATTAGAAAACTTATAACCATCTGTTGGTTCTAATACAGGGAAAGTACTAAATTCGGCCGGTAAGTGCAGGAAGTTTTCTAATGTGGCTTGCGTAAATGGAGACAATAGATGATATCCGTCCGATTGATATCCTGGTAATTTTGTAATACCATCATCTAAAAATCCAGAACCACCAGCCAAGAAAAATACGCCAGTTGGTATAGTTACATCAGTATTATTATAGATTTCCAAATTTTGAGTAGGTACAAATAACACAATGCAATCTTTAAATTGAATGAACTCAGATGTACCAGGCCTATTCCATTTCGCTGGATTATAAAATAATCTAAGATCAACTGTATAGGCCGCTTGTTGCGGAGAGGTGTTGGCAGAATAATTAGCATCAGTTGGAAAGAAAATAGGAGTGGGTACGACTGTTGGAGAGATGTCATAACCATCCACAATATTCCAAAAGGCTTGAGCGATCGTTTGATCTGGATCATACAGCTGCCAACTCTCTGCACGAAGATCTGATGTTAAGAAATTTGCACCCAATGAAATATTAGTTTTATATCCAACTTCGTTTAGATACTGAAGTACGCCAGTCTTGTTTGTATACTGATTTTGCACGATGGTTGGACATACAGTAGCTGAACAACAACCTTCTGTACTACCCGGACCACCACCTTCACATGGAGGTATTGCAAAACTCATTTTAAGGATGTCCTGTATGACGCCAATGATTACTCCGAAAATTGCCAATAGAACGAAAAGATTTTGGAAGACACACAGTAGTGACGCAAGTTTGTTGGCAATGGCTAATACACCGGTGGCGTTAGCTTGTTGAAATGCATTGACTAAAGCATTGATGTTTCTTAATAGAGCTGCAACAAATTTAAGAATTTGTGCAATGATGTATTCAATTAATGCCAATAATAATAGTAATAATGAAATAATCATTAATATCAGGGCAAAGATGGGAAACAGGCTTAAAAATGCTGGAATGCAAACGGTAAATAATCTATGGAGCGCAGAAATTAGCGCAAATGGGTTCATGAGAGCGCAGAGAACTTCTATGATACAGATGATAAGATTAAGTAAAGGCAAGAAAAATTTGTAGAGCATCAAAAATGGCATGAATTGATCTAGCAGACTAAGGATAGCGTCAAAGATATCCTTAGAGAAATTTGGGAAAAGACTTGGCTTCAATGTGCCCGGAGGTATCAGGAACTGAAATTTATTAAATAGGTCGAGGATATCTTCCGGGAAGCCCGAAGGAAACAATGGACCAGATGCATTAAAGACAAACGGGGTACCAAACCCTGGTACCTGCGGAGCATGTGAGACGGTAGGAGATGGGAATGATACCGGTAAACAAGGCATTATTTTACACCTTTCTTCTTGTGTCTAATTCTATTTGTCCCATCAATTAGGTTTTGTTTTGCTGAATATGGCCTTAAGTTTTCAAGAGCCCAACACTTCTTGAAATTATCATCTTCCATGGAGGTATATGGCAAATCGCTATGTGGTATTATATGATCGATATTCCAAGTCTGTGTTGATGGATCATTATCGTCCCAAGTTTTGGCGTTATACTTGCCATAATTTTCCCATGTCATCCATATCTCGAATTGATTCTCCAAATGCTCTTTTAAAATTGTTATAGGATAATCAATATGTAATAAACAACTATTACCGTTTTTTGAGCCACCATTCTTTTTAATAGCCGTGTTTATGGCTCCTGATAAACGCCCTCTCAATTTAACAAATGGATTTTCTCTGCGTCTTTTTCTATCATATTCTCGTTTATATGCATTTACTTTTTCTTTATTATTTTGTCGATAATTCTTTTTGCCGTTTTTGACCTCTTCTTTATTATCTTGTCTGTATTGTTTGCTTTTCTCTTTTTTTACTTCTTTATTAAGTTGATAATATTCTGCCTGATCTTTTCTAATCCGTTCTTTATTAGTTTGATAATACTCTCTCTCTTTCTTTTTATTTTCACCTCTCTCTCGATATTCTTTGTGGCGTTTTTTATCGCAAATTATACAGTTAGTTTTATATACATTTATACCGGCTTTATTAACATATCTAACAGAAAAATTAGAAATATCTTTTTCTTCGCCACACGGGCCTTTACAAATCTTCGTTTCCATATCTACTTATATATCATTAAACTTATTTAATTTCACCAGGAACGATATCTTCCAGCGGACCAACTTGCGTATTATCAACTCCTAATGATTGTTCTATTTCTTTAACGAACTTATCGGCTAATACCTCTAATTCATTATGCACTTTTTCTGCATCGACGCTTTGTAAATCATGATATTTAATTACACATGCTGCCATTTTCCAAAGCCCATCATATAGGTCATTTTGTAACTCATTAAAGTTATAACTAACTAATTCATCTTCAGGCATTGCGCCTAAAGCATTAACAACTCCAGAAGCTAATTTAGTCATACCTCTATCCCTTGCCTCTTCGGTTTGCAACAATAATTTATTATAAACTACAGTATTTAATTTTCTCATATTGACCCTTCAAAAATCTTATTAACCAATCTTCCTTGTATGATGCAAGTTTCTGCATCTATTTCAATATTACCATCAGAGGATAATGTTAACCCTTGTTCAGCATGAATACCTATGCGACCTGGACTCATTATTATTATTCCTTGATTATCTACTCTAATCATATGCACAAATCCACCATTAAAAATACGAAGATCAAGAATTCCGTTAACTAAACCATTTTGTCCTGCGGCAAAACGAGCGTCTCCAGACACACCGAATCCACCAATTTGAATAAATGCGTGACCATCCATGTTCATAACCAAACTACGCTGTTGATTGTCACGGCCCAATGAGGCTACAACGCCTCCCGCTGTGTCCAACCACAATGATTGTCTATCTATTGTGTTAGCCCCTATATTCAATTCTAACGAGCCATCAAAGTTCATAGAACCGCTACGGCCACCAGCGTTAGCTCCTGCACCTGATACGATAATTTTGTTAGTGGCTACTGGCGCATTAGTCGGAACATCTGAACTAATATAAGTAGTACTTACATTATCAACTGCTCCAGTTGGATATCCTAATGTACCTGGCGCCCTTTGAACATAACATGCTTGCAATATATCGTGATATACTGTTCCATGTCTAATGTTATACGGAGCGCTATTAACAAATTGGCTAATGCGATCAACTGGGCCTTGATCTGCTCCAGTAGAGCCATCTATTAACATAATAGAGCCGTGCGCAAAATCTACATTAAATCCAGCAGAAGTAGTACTTGGACTTGTCATTGGAGCGGCAAACGAATCAACATAAATATCTTGACCAGTATTATTAGTACTTTGTGTAAACCATGTTTGATTAGGATTGTTATTATCTGTGGTGCCAAAAGTAGAATAATTCTCGGCACGAACTAAAAGTGGCACATTACCCACTTCACTAGATGCTGGCACATTCAATTTAAACTGACCTTCTTTATCAACATCTAAAGAGAATCTACTGCGATATACTTTGGCGTTATAATTATCAGCCTTAATACTTAAATCAATACCGGGGAATGAAAGGCTTGGATCTTTGCGAGCATTAATCTCAAAATGATACGCTATACTTTTACGTTCTAAAGCCCTAATTGTAATATAGGATTGTTGCGCATTAGTACTTGCTGTAGTTCCATTAGTACGTAAAGTAGTAGTCGAGCTTAATCCTACTGGCAACGCCCCTCTATTCAAATCAAGTATGTTGCCAAAAATATCCACGACCGTCCCCTTAACTTCTTCCATTAAGAAATTGGGCGAAACTAAACTTAAACTCATAGTATCAGCACGACTGCTACGGCGATTTGGAGTGGAATATGTTGTAGGCGTTTGCGTAGTAGACGAATATTTGTTAGACTCACTAATATCATCATCTACATTAGAAAGATATTGAAACTCATATACCATTTCTCTGTGTTCTACGAAGGGCGGATTTTTGGTTGGGCCTAACGTCAGATCATTAGCAGTTGAAGTTGGATCCATGCCTACCAACGTATAAAATGTATCATAAGAATCATCTTCTAATTTAGTGCTTCCACTAAAAGAAAATGCATTGGGATTTGGTCTTAAATCTCGTTTAATCAATCCGCCAACTTCACGATATGCTTGATTAAAATGATTTTCATTTTGAAAATTAATAGTTATTAAATTACTTTTCGGATAATTTTGACTGCCCGCAAATGTATGTATATTATTAGTATCAGAGCCAATATAAATATGACTATTAAAGTCCAAAGAAATTTTAGAACTATCAGTAGTATATAATAATAATTGCCCTAATTCTAAATCTGGAATATTATTTAAATTTTCTTGTTTATGATTTATAATATAATATTGACCACCAGAAGCTTGAGCCAATGTTACAGTGGTACCTTTAACTGGTGTTGCACCTATAAAAGCGCCATTGCTATCAGAAAAAGGAAAATATGCAGGCACTGGTATTGGTAATGGTTTACCGCCCAACGCAGAAGATTCGGTAAGGCGAACTTGCACTGCATTAGTCGTAGAGTCATATCCGACAATAGTCCCGTTCCTAACCAGACCCGCTGGAGGATCAAAAGAATTTACTCCTTTTCTATTATTGTTGGACATTAAATATCATTCCTCTCATGCTACCGGATTAGCCGTGCTTCCGCTTGCCACTGTAGGCGGAACCGGTGTAAATGTAATCCAACAATCAACAATATAACTAAACAAAGCAATTCTTAAAGCGGCATTATTAGCAGCTAAAGTGGAAGCACTAACTCCAGTATTACCATTTTGTGGATTAGATATGCTTGGCGAACCTGTATTAGTGCTAACATTAGAGACTTGACTTCTAGCTGCATTAATAGCTTGTTGTGATGGAGATCTGTAATCTGTTTCATCATCCATACTAATTGGTATAATACTTACTGCACTAGTTGGTAATGATGCAGTTGGTTGTGGCGCAGTTGATGTAGGTAAACTTTGTGGACCCTGTGAATTTCCTGTCAAAGAACTAAGCACTTGTTCTGCAACATTTAATAAATTTTCATTAACAGGGGCGGTATCATCATAATAAACTCTTAACTCAATAGCTGCCGTGACGTTGTTTCCAGGAGTGCCATTAGAATTAATAATAGAAGCCGCTGTATACAAAATATTATTGATAACAGTCTGATTGGAAGCGGAATAATTATTAACTGTATCATCTTCTGAACCAGTATAAAGAACATTGGCTGTAGGTTGTTGCCCCGCTAATTGAATAATTCCCAAGCTTTTTTCATTAGCCGAAGAGTCTTGTCTTTGAATAATTGTATTTGTAGTTGCTTGATTCTTAATTATTACTTTACCGATAGTATCCAAATAAGTGGGAATATAATCTCCTATCGCGTGGCCATATTTTAAACCTAAAGTAGTTCTAAAATTATGTCCTTCCGTATAATCATGTTTAACAGAATTAACATAAAATAATAAATTACGATCCTCTAAATAAATTACTTCTCCAACTTGCATGAATTCATTTCCAGTTATAGTTACCTGGCCTTGTAAAATATCAGAACGATTGCGCGTTAATATCATAGCGGCATACGGCCCACACTGACTTACCGGATCAGTAAAGAATGGAACCGGAATAACACTTGGATTTTTAAAACCATAATTACGCCACATATCATAATCAATAGCTATTGCAGTTGTTAAATTATTACCACCGCCAGGAAAATTAGTTAATCCTGCCGGGCCGCTATTTGCTTGAAAAAATGGCAATGTTCCCTGTATTTCAACTGTGGTATAAGGCGGAGGATTTTCTGAAATAGTAAGACTTATGATTTTAGCCGATGTAATAACATATCTGGATCCAGACCCAAAACCATAATCATCATAACTTTCATCTTCAATCATATGTTCATATACTTCTGGGATATTACTATTGCCAAATATTCCTGACACACCAAGACTATTGCTTGTGCTAGTGTCATCGTCTAATGATTTTGCTTCGGCAGCATTTTTAATGGTATGATAAAATAATGTAACTTGTGTTTGCCATTGATTGATTACGCTGCTAAGATCATTTGTTACTTTAAAGAAATCAATAGACTGTCCAGTATCAACATCTAAAGGCGTATTGGGATTAGCGCTAGTCACATAATCATTGACACTAATAGTTTGTCCTGACTTTGCATTGATGCGAGTAATTAAAGTTTGAACTATACTATCATTAAACACGCCAGTAGCAGAAAAATTATTAACATTAATTCCGTTAATCACCGATGTATTTTGCGTAGTTAACGCATCAAGTAATACTTGATATCTTTGAGCATTCGTAAATAATTGTTTAGTTGAAGTTCCTGCCGCTTGTATAACAGAAAATTGCGATAAGCTTTGATTGATATTATCATTTAATACATTTTGATTAGCTTGTTGAATAAGTTGAGTTGGGTCTGAAATATGATCTGCATAATCAGAAATAAAACTGAATGTTGTTGCTGAGCCGGCAGTGGTGTTTTGTGATGATATAAACGCCGCTGCTGCTTGATCACCAGTTAAATCCATACTAGGATAATGCCCCAAGATAGTACAATCTAATCTAATCTGATCTTCAAGAATCTCAATTTGCGTCTGTAAGCTTTTTAATTGATTGGTAAAAAGATTATTAAGAAAGTCTGGGAAAACCTGAATACCTATTGTTTGTTTAAGATATAACATACGATAAAAAACAGAACTTGGCATTCTATTATATTGAGGCGGTCTTACTCGAATATGACCTTGTGAATCTGCAAAAACTTCTAGATTTAATAAATCTGATACGTTTGTAATTTTTTCAAGTACAGAAGTGTAATCATTACTATATAATTTTATACCATCTGTTAATGCCGTATTAAAGGCGGCAACATCATAATCGATATCATAGTAATCATCTACAATAAATAAATTCTTATCTTCATTAGCTCTAACATCATAAGACATGCGCCTTGTTAAATAATTAGTTTGCCTGCGTATATCTTTTTGAGCTTGAGGAGTAGATGGTTTATTTGAGCTACTGGCTAATCCACTAGTCGCATAAGAAGGGGCTGTTACTTGATTAGCCGATTGAGTTGAGGCTTGCTGCAAAGCTGTAATTGAAGCATTAATACTTGCTTGTAATTTTGTAGAAGCGGTAATATTATTTTGAATTTTTGTTTGTAATGAAGGATCGCCCTGAGCAGTTTGTATATTTCGCGCTTGTGTTAAAATATTAATGGCACCCAACGTTCTTGCAGTATTATTTAGATCTGAAAGTTGATTTAATGCAGCATCCAAAGCTGAATTTTGTGTAGTTACTGTTAGCTGCGCTTGCAGCGCTTCTGCAATAGCAGATTGATTCATTGTTAAAGATTTGAATGGAATAAAATTACCCCATAAAAGATTAGTCTTAGATAAATCATTTTTCAAAGAATCTATAAACGAATTAGCAGAAGATTGCTTGCTTGTTGGATCTCCGCTAAAGCCACCAAGAGAAGCAGTCGCCTTAATAAAGGTAGCATAATTATACGGAACGCCAGTTACTAAAAGTGATATCACATTCATAACGTCTAGTCCTGCAAATGCCTCATTATAAATATTAGGATTGCCAACTAAATTAGGATTATTGATAGTAGATGTAGATCCGGATTGAGCAAAAATACCTATACCTTGTTTCCATTTATAAACTAATCCATCAGGAGCATAAAGTACTTTCGTTAATCTTCCAGTAGTTGGATCAAGATTTTGATCTTGAAGATAATTACCTTGAGTGGCTTTTTCACCTGCCAAAGCGCCTTGCTTATATTTTACTAAAGATCCTTTAACAGTATCAGATAGTAAAGACATATTTTCATCTAACAATTGTTGTGAGTTAGAAGAGTTTGCCGATGTTACTGGTGCCGAAGCATTGCCAGTAAAACTATCAAAATTAGACTTGAATGGTGTCAATGGATCAAAAATTAATCCATTAAAAGCGTCTACTCCTGGCTTAAAATTAATTTTGCCTTGCTTAAAATAAGATGTATTATCGCTACCACTTATACTCATAGTGAATTTACCATCTTGCCAGTTGTCTGTCGCTTCACTAACAACACCTGCACATACATGAGTGCCCTCTATCTCAGTTACGAATTGTGTTCTTAATAATGACCAAAGATAATTAGGAAACTCCGGACCTACATAAATAGATTTTTCTGCTTGAAGTGCAATATTGCCAGAAGGATTAAATAATGTGTCAGTTGCATTAGCAACGGATGTCACCATATCATTAAGATTTCCAAGAACACCAACACCACTAAACATCTGTTGCAAACCTCCTAAAATTTTATTATCAGTTTGACTCTTGGAGTTCATATAAATATGTACTACGTCCATTGGCTGAATGATTAATTTGCCGGAAAAATTAAAGCGTAATTTTTTACGAGCATAATTAGTAACTCCATTTTGTGCAACGAAATTAGTTGAGGTATTTTGCAATAATGTTATTTGTTGGAAAATAGCAATTATAATAGCGTTGAACGTTGAAAGCTCACTACTCCCGAATAACGGAACTACGTTCGCGTTAGGTCCTATTGGCGCTGTGCCAGTATCCAGTCCATCATATCCTGCTAAATTTCCACCTCTTAAATAATCGGCAGTAACATTAACGGCACTACCCGATCCAACTAATCCGCCTAATGGACTATATGTAAAAGGTATTTGCAATCCAAGGCGATCAATTATTACAGTTACTGGTTGTCCTAATATAGTATTTGGATTAACTTGAAATGTTATAGGGCTAGCATTTCTAGAACTACGAATATTATTTAGTCTATTTTGTTGATCTGTAATAGTTTGATTAGCTGATATTGCTCCTTGCGTAACCGCTTTGTTATTATAGAAAGTATTCGTGGCATCACTAAGGGCTATCTCAATATCATAATCAGTAATTAACATAGACTCATATGGATCAGAAATAGAAAATGAAAAGCCACCAGGCATTTTTAAATCTACACTTGTATTAGTACTTATGTTAGTAAAATTAGTAATTTCAATAACACCGGTACCAGGACCAAATGTAGATTGAAATAAATCTAATGGATCCGATATCCAATTAGTGAATGGCGATGTTTGATTATATGCGGATAATACTCGTAGCCTATCAACCACTTGAAAGAAGCTGGTAGCGTCCTGTGTAGTATAGGGATTAGAACCAGGGAATAATCCTGAAGAACTGCCAGTACCATATCCGTTGTTGGCATTATCCGCTAATGTTATGATTGCTGGAACCAATTGTTGGGAGATGCTTCCTACTGCGGCTGTAACTGCTTGGATTTTACTTAGTTGTTCTAGTGCTGCAATCTGGGTTGCTTTGTTCTGATATAATATACACATTGACTTATAATATAGAGTTTCATCAACGTCCATAAAGTCAGGGCGGTAATTCTCAGCAATCGAGGAGAACATTCTCTTTTTAACAAGAACGGTAGCGCTGGGGGCTTGCCAGAGAATTTCAAACTGCCTAGGATCCGTTTCGTATGGATCGACTCTTAAATAACCAGATTCAAGGTAGCTTCGCTGTGCGGATTGGTCTATCCGGCCAGCGAAGCTACCTAATCCGCCGTACTTGACATTCTGTCCATCAATAACAGAATTCAATGTCGAGGTATCATTGGTCGCTAAACCAAATTGTGAAGATAATTGATCTGAAAGTTGTCCTAAGAAAGTCAAAATAATACCTCTTTAATCCTTTCTCATATTATATAACAACTTATAATAAACTATTTATTAAATCTGGTATAACCCCATTAGAAGACCCGGATATTGTTGGTACTATCAAATTAGTATTTTGCACAACCGTCCCGCTGAACGAATTCGGCGTATTATATTGACTTTCTCCGCTTGTGGGCGATTTGCTGAAGGCGAAGTAATTAGTCCTATAACCACGGATCTGGGTTACTGTAAAGGTTAATTGATAATTAATCATAAAATCATTAGCTTGTTCTGTAATAATCATATTCTCAAAGAAACCGCGGAAAATTTGACCGCCATAGTACATCTCGACACCCATTGCCAATGAAGCCAGCGTTGGTATATTTCTAGCCGACAACATATTATTTGGAGAATTCAAACCAATTATACCGCTCAAAATACTGCCGCCATTTAACCCAGAAGCCAAATTAGTACCACCAATAATTTGACTTGCAGATCCTCCAATAGCATTCGATACATTATTGGAGACATCGGCAGATGCATTGTTAGCAGCTAGTGTAATACCTACGGCATCAAAAGCAAATTGCTCCGCACGATAGATTTCATATAACATATTAATACCTTCAATGCCTGAGCTTCCGGTAGTGCCAGAGATATTCAATTGGCTCAATTCTTCTCCCCAATATTGTAAAGTATATCCACCTTTAGTTTTGTCTTTGTTGATTAACTTTTTATGATTGTATGTTATATTTTGTGGATTGATATACATCTGTACAGTTCCAAATTGAGGTACATACCAAGTTATAATGTTCCTGTGCATTTGCGCATTAACGCCAGGTGAAATTTGAGTATAAGGTAATCCATTACCGCTAGCCGTTGGAGTTGAGGATACTAAAAATCCGTTTGATTCAAAAGACGCTTGCTGGGCTTGAGTAACAGGATTAGATCCACTTAATGCAGCTGCTACACCGCTAAGACCTTGAGTTACTGAATTGAGTGAAAAAGTAGCCATGAGTTATCCTTATCTAGGTTTCTGGGAAGCTGGGCTGTTAACCGTTGCATGTTCGTTTGAATTAATATCCCAATTGCAATGTGGACATTTGCCCGTAAAATTGACTGTGATGCCGCTTCCACCAACTAGGGTCACTGGGACTGGTTGACCATTTGCGCCTCCTGCGACTGCCGTTGCGGGCTCACGACCGGATGTTATGTGACTCTTGTTGTCATGTGGTATAGCTGCACCAACTTGCTTGCCAGCTGGATTATATGGTTGACCAAATCCAGCAAATGAGCCGCCTCCTGTCATTCCAGCTACTTGACTTCTTGCCCTTATTTTATCGGCAATTGATTTTTGTTCTTCTGCCTTAGTTTCTTTTGGTCTGTTAGTTAATTGTTCCCCAATACTTAGTGGTGAATTTTTAACGGCAGACCCCATGTTCTCCATTGATTGAACAATATGATGCAGTGTATCAATCATTGGAGTGTCCCCCTTTGGATTCATACCAGATTCCATGAATGCCATTCCTCTTTTTCCTGCTTCAAGATTTCTTCCACGGCCAGCATCTGCCGAAATACCGCCAGTAGTTGCTGATACGGCATTTTCTATCATGCCAAGATTTAATGACTCACTTGTTAATCTTACTTGTTGAGCCGTTATATTCATTTCCTTAACAGGAGTATGACTTAACCCCTCTTCTGTTTTACCTAATGCAGTGGTGTCTGCCAATCTTTGTGCTTTCTGTTCATTAGTCATTGTTGGCGGTGGCGTTTTACCTTGAGCCATAGCATTGATCATGGCATAAGCTTCATCTGGAGACCCGGCTTTCATTCCTAAGCTGCCGTTCATTAACAGCATTTGCTCTTTAATATACTGATCTCCTTTACCTGTTTTTACAGCTTGCTCTTCGGTAATAATATCTCCTCCCATCAACTTCTTCATACTATCTCTCATTTGCTTAGCAGCCTTTTCAGGATCTGTTCTTTTAAGAAGATCGTATTCAAGCGCGCCTTGTATTCCGCCTTTACCTCCGGTTGTTTGTGAAATAAGCGCTTCTTGAGCTATGCCTAAATCTTTCATTCCGAGCACTTGTTTCTTCGCTAATTCGATAGCACTTTCAATTGGCAATCCTGTTTGTTGAAGTTGCCATGCATAACTTTTCAAAGAATCAGTTAATCCTTGATTCATTTTTGTAGCTTGGTCTCCACCGGTAGAAAACATTTTAAAAGCACCAGTCATACTAAATATAGCTTCTCTAACCTCCGGTAATTGTGCGCCTAAATCTTTGGAGACATCGCCTAATCTACCAATGAGCCTAGTAGAGTCTTCATACGAGGAACCAGATTCAGCCAATGTTTTATTGATATCTAGAAAAGTTTGATTTATATCAAGTCCAGCTCCTTGTGCCATTTGTATAACACCCACTAAAGAACTAGTATGTTGACCGGTAATATCCATACCATCTGTCATAGCTTTATAGCCCGCAGGCATTGCCATTAAAGATTGGGTAAATTTGGCAAGATCATCGTATGATTGTCCTGTAACAAGTCCGGCACTCATTATACTTTGATATTTGGCAGTAACTTTATTTAAGTTTTCTAAATTATCACCTGCTTCTTCAAGAAATAAATTATATGCACCTCCGGATACAGTTGTTTGAAGAAATACGCTTTGTAATTTTAACGCATTGTCAGCGCTATTCAAAAATGAATTAGCTACATTTAATAAATTTTCTTTTGTGCCAGTCAATAATTTTGATGCGGTATCTGAACTCATTCCCATTGCGCTTAACGCAGTAGTTAGGGCTGTCCCTGCAACGGATCCAACGAGACTGGCCCCTTTAAATTCCTTTACATTTTCAATCAAACCTTTCATGTCATCACTAAAAGATCCTAGACGACCAGTATCTCCAATAGATAAATTTGTTAATTCTTTGTGCGCTCCTGCAATTGCAGTTGCAAATAATGCAAATTCATTTGCGTTTGCACCAGTTAAATTTCCCAATTCATCAAATTTACCTACCATCTTAGTAAGTTTATCTTGAATTTGATCCATAATAGATCCAGAATCATTTTCCACATCATTAAAATCAGAAACATCTTTTGTAGCATCTTTTACAGCCTGAGTATGTTTGCGTAAAGCTTCAGTTGAAGCGTCAATTTTATCCGCAGGAATACCTGCGGCAATTTCTGCCGCTTTCATATCTTCCGCGCTATAAGTTGGATCAGCCATTCATTATTCCTTTAAAGTTGCTCTGCGTCTTCTTTTCTTGGGAGCCGGATCAATATCCAACTTACGAACATCTGTATCCATTACCATCTTCATTGACTCTTCCAAATCTTCATCAGAAGATTCGTGCACATTATCATTCATCATTTGTTGTACTGCTTCAGGATTAGAAAAGGATCCTAATAGATATGCGTGATTTTTAGCAAGTTCAGCATCATCTCGATGATCACCTACCCATTGCTCAAACATCCAAATTTTTCGAACCGGGTCCATATCTATAATACGAGGATCATCTACTTCACAATTCCACATTTTCATTAGATACCAAATGAAACGATGTTCCGGTTCATTTATTATTTTTTTAGATCTTCAAGAACCTCCTTCACTTCCTCTGGCGTCTTGAGAGCATATTTATCTTGAGCTTCTTTGGACAAAGAAATATACTCGGAATATAACCTTAATAGAAGTGAATGATCCATCTCTTCAATAAAATCTAAACGATCTTGCATATCTTCCGAGTTTAAAAATTGTGCTGTCTCCACACCTGCAATCATAACTAAAGATCGTGCTAATAATTGTTTTCTGGTTTCAAAAACTAATTGTATTGTGCCCTCGAACTCGGAAGTGGCAACTAGAGCATCACGCATCTCTTTAGATTTTAGAGTTTGCAGTTTAAACACATTGCCTTCAATATCTATATCTCTGGTAAGTCTGACCATACCAATAAGTATTTCAATACGGCGTCTAGCGCCATCAGATAATCTTTGTTTGCCTTCTCTTTGAGCCTTTTTGGCCGCCATCATATTCATTTCTGTTTCACTAATTTGATTTCCCTGGGGGTGTTGAGGTTGCGGATTCATCTGCTCATTAAATTTTCGTATATCCTCAGGATTGAATGGAGGGTACTCCTCTCTTGATGGACGTCTCTGTTGTTGTGGGGGTGCAAATTGTGATGGCCCGGAACTTTCATCTGGGACGCTATAATCTTTCATTGGTGTACCTTTAATTTGTTTTGACCCTATGGGCGATTCGTAACCTGCCATTGTTATCTCCTTAATATACTATATATCAAAAGAAAAAAGCACTCGATCGTTTGACCAAGTGCTTTATGCAATTTAATTAATTTAGTTTTTTAGTATATTCCTACAGAACCAGGATAATTGGAAGATCCAAGATCGATAAGTCCAGCAGCATCCAAAGAACCTCTACGACCAGCAAAGCCAGAGTCAGTTTGTGATTCGATCCAATTTGGGTTATTAGCTCCACCAAATGGTTTGTATAGATTGTCTTGACCGCCAGTTGCAGCAGGGCCGCCGTTTACTGTACTGAAAATATACTCAGCTTCCCAACCCATACTATCAGTAATAATCCAATCGGTAGCCTGATAAGTATAAGCAATATTATTTATCCAAACATTCTTGATAACAGTAGTGACTTGTGCATTTACGGCAAATTTTTGTTTATCCATTATAATAATATCAAAAGGATATACTTGAGCAGCTGCATGTAAGAAACCTCTATCAAATGCTTCTGCAATTCTTAGTTTTTGAAATCTTATTCTTTGGCAAGTACCAGTGATATTTGTTGATTGATGTGGCACAGAATCAATGTGACCATCTGTTCCAACTTCATCAACCTGCCTAATAGCTCTAGCTTCTGTAATTGACATTGATTGAACTGCGCCAATTGGCTGCGGGCCGGCTGGTGTTCTAACGGCTAATAGTATATTAGTAGAAATAGCAGTATCGGTAGTATTAGTGCCGAACTGATCTCCTAGATTTAGTATCGAGCCTGTCTGTGGATAACCTGTTACCATATTATTTTATCTCCGTTTATATTATGCGTCATTATGGCGGGTTTTATTAACTCCATCTAAACAATTTTGCTTTGCAGAGTATGGTCTTAAATTAGATAGCTCCCAACACTTCTTAAAATTATCATCTTCCATACTTGTATAAGGCAGATTGCTTTGTGGTATTATATGATCTATATTCCATGTCCAAGTTAACTGATCTTCATCTTTCCAAGTATCCAAATTATATCTACCTTGATTTTGCCAAGTCATCCACGGCTCAAATAAACTTTCTATATATTCTTTTAATTCTTGGGTTGTATAAAGCAAATATTTAAAACAAGAAACATTATTTTTACAACTTTCATTTGTCTTTAGAGCATAATTGATAGCATTGGATATTAAGTGTCTTAATTTAAAACAAGGGTTTTCTTTCCTTCTTTTCTTATTGTAAGTATTTTTTCTAGTATTTATTTTCTTTTTATTTAGTTGATAATATTGTCTATCTTTTTCTTGTTCAGATTCTTTATTATTTTCATACCATTTTTTATTAGCCTGTGAACATTTTTCTTTATTTTTAGTTCTATATTCTTTTTGATAATCTTTTTCTCTTTCTGAGATACATTTTTTACAAGCGTACTTTTTACCATCTTTTGCATTTTTATCATTTGAGAATAAATCGAGTGACAATAATTTTTTACAACCAGAACATACTTTCATATCTACTTACCTTTTATTATGCTCCTAAATTGCCTACAGAAACCGTTATGTAAATCCAGTTTATTGGATATGTTGGTTGTACATTGACTGAAATATCCCATTGACGAGGATCAACTGAATCTTGTATTACTGTTAATCCTGCATAGTTGGTGATCAATCCTTGTGAAACTAAGGAATTCAAAAGAATTACCGCTTCTGTATTTAATGCATTTGCAGTTCCGGCTGTTTGTGGAGTTCCAATAAATCCGGCAAATCCAGCACGTAATACCTTTGCAACTCTATCTCTAATGAAGACGATTGAAATTTCTTGTTCTTCGGGGAATCCGCTTTGCGAAGTGGTGATGCCCCAAACCACTCTACCGCCGCCTGCTACTGGTTGCAATGTAGTGACACCGGCTGCTGCTAATTGTGTTAGAACTAGAGTAGAGAATGTTTTGTTTCTCAAGATAGTGAACCCACTAAATACCTTATTAGTGAAAGGATTTTGTAACGCAAGATCGGCATTGGCATATCCGGCGGCAGCTGCTGCTATGTAGAAGCCGTCAATCAATACATTATTAGCTCCGGCTTGAACAACGATCTGATCAGGATAGAAGTAAACACATCTGAAGGTAAATCCATAAGCATTTGATACGGAGTAATTAGCTAAATCTTCAATATTACCAGATAATACGTCAGTTACTGTGGCTCCTTGAATACCTTCTAAAATACCTATATTTTCTACTGCTGCTGGCGTTGCACCTGTTAAGTTAGCAGGAGTTAAGCCTTGGATAGCTCCTATGAATAATACTCTTTCTTTTCTATTTAGAATATTGCTCTGCACAATGCAGTGACTTAACGCATTTTGGAAAATAACACTGATCGTTTGATTTGGCAAAGGAACTAAAATATCACATTCGATAGTTTCTAGTGCTGCTAAAGCATTAACCCATCCAGCATCATAAAATGATGCGTCTCTTGCATCAACTATCGTAACTCTAAGGAAATTTCCATTTGGAACTACGTTATGATTTAATACCAAGTAAGTGCTTACTGCGTCTGGATCGAGAATTTCATATCTAAGGTTACTTTCACTAACGAATGACATTGACAAAGTTAATGTATTGTGAATTGGATCATAACCACGGATATCATATAGCCCATTGTTGCCAACGGTTGATCCGTTTATTTGTAGTCTATAGTCGGAAGCAATAGTATTAGAACTTCCAAAGATAGAGAAATTAACTTGAGTGCTAGTCAAAGTGCCAGTAGCAGTATTTAATAAAGCCACCACAGTGCCATCAGTGCCAGACCCGCCGGTTGCAGGCAACCCAGTTGGTATATAAATTAGTTCAAAAGTTTCTGGATTATGGGAAACTAAATCTGGAAATCCGCTTGGACTTGGAAATGGAATTGGATCACCTGGCTCACCCGTTGTAATGGTTGAGATTGATAATTGCCCATCAGAAACAGCAGTGATATTAAATATACCCACGTTAGACTTATTAACGGAATCAATTACTTGCAAAAGTTGACCGACATAAGTAGAATTAAAACTTATAGAAGAACTAAATACAGCCTGAGTTTCAAAAGCTGGAAGTCTACCGATATATCCATCATAACCGGTTGCAACTTCTTCAAAGCTATTAACAACTGAATAAGAATAAGAATATCCTCCTGGTGGTTGTTGATTACTAAAAATAAATTGACTTTCCGTTGGTTGACCGGCAGCTCCTAGCGTATAGTAAGTAAGTTTATTTGGTAATACTTGACTCTCCACTAAGGTTGTTGGATTAGTTACGAAAACATGAATATCAGAATTAAAATCTGGAACCACTCCCAAAGGGAAAGGCCAAATAAAATCATTCACATTAGTAGAAAGTGAATTAACACCATCTGGATCTAATACATAAGACGTTCTTTGTGGAAGTGGTGGCGCGGCTTGTAATGCAATCATAGAAGATGCATTATTTGCAAATAATAATTGTCCGCCCAAACTTAAATTATTAGTAAGACTTGGAATGCCACATAAATTAACAACATCGCTCATACCTTGACAAAGTGTTGGAAGATTGATATTAGCTTGTGGAATTTCACTGGAAGTTAATGTATCTCCACGAACTAATACTCCACTTGCTACTAAAATTGTAAAGCCATCACCTGGTACAAATGGAGAAACTGTAACAGAAGATACTTGTGTCTCAGTAATCGAGAAAGTTAAAATATTATTAGTAACAGTCTGTCCATTAGCTACCCATACAATTGGATTACCATTAGCATCTAATTGGGCTCCGGAAACCGAACCGAAAGCTAAAAATCTTGCAGTCCCTGCTATTGGTTGATTCATAGCGTTTCTTTGAACGCCTACACAACGAACAGTCCAAACCTCTGGCGGGGCATCGACATCTACTAATTGTAATCCATTAAGGCTACCTAGACCTACGTTAGTATTTAGCGGCACATAAAACGCCCCGCCCTGATCCTGTAAATGTGCGGCTTGTAGTAAAATATGCCCGGTAGTTGGATCTAATTGTGCATCATAAATAAAACTAAAAGTAGTAGTTGCGGTTATTGGGCCTAACTCTAATAAATTAAGAGGAATACCATTTTTAAAAATAGTTGTTTGATGTTGAATTAGAGGAAAATTTAATAAAGCGAAATGTCTGCCATCAGCGCCTGTGGTTGACGTATAAGTAGGATTAAGTCCATCTACCCCACCACCTTGAGCCTGAGAGATTATAGTTTCGTTTGTTGAGCCTTGACCAATCATGGCTACGACTCTTGAACCTCCGGGAATGGCTACCCCGCTGGATTGAGTTATAACGTTCGTAAAAACGCCTGGTAAGGCGTTTGTTGCTCCTGGGATGTTAGACATTGATTATCCTTAACATTAAGTTCATATTTTTATATGTCATTATCCGCATATATTAATTCCTTTTGTGTCTAATCCTAGTGACACCATCTGACATATTCTGTTTTGCTTCCAATGGGCGCAAATTATCTAATGCCCAGCATATCTTAAAATTATCATCATCCATTGAGGTATAAGGTAAAACAGATTGTGGTATGATGTGATCAATATGCCAGTATATTCCGTGATTGCCCCAATTCATATGAGAATCGAATTGTTTTTCTAAATGTCGCTTTAACATTTCAATAGTAAAATTAAGATATTGTAAAATAGATTGCCCTGCTTTATCAGACTTGCCTTTTTTAAGAGCTTTTAATATAGCATTAGATAAGTTATCACGAAGCTTAAAAATAGGATCATTGCGCCTTTTATTACGTTTGTATATTCTTTTGGTCTCTTTTGCTTTTGAAGATTGCGCATGCTTCTTAAATTGATCTTTGTTATCTAAATAATATTGTTTTTCGTATTCTTGCCTTTTATCTTTATTATTAGTAAGCCAATTTTCTCGCGCTTTTCTTGCTTTTGGTTTTTTATTTTGTTTACTAACTTTATCTGGATTATTTTGTCTCCATTTTTTCATATTACGAGCTACACATTTTTTACAATATATACTTGGATAAATTTTAGTATCGCCATTTCGCATTTTTCTTTTATGTGTGCCAAATTCATTCTCATCTTTTTCAATTTCACAATCGCTACAAATTCTCATGAATCTTCACCCTTAATTTTATCAAATAATAAATCTAATACATTAATTTCAGTGTTAATAGTTAAATTAGCTGCCACCGGACTTTCTGGTCTGGCTAAATCTGCAAAACTAGCCGTGAAAAGAATTGCATCAATAGTATTACCTATCGGAATATTTCTTCTCCATTCTGTTCTTATATCAAGAGTCAACGTCTGTCTAAATAATTTATCATTTCGATCATCTGTCTCAGAAGTCCCGCTAACCGATATAGGTTTTACTATAATTCCTATTTGATGCAAGGCTTCAAAATGCACTTCTGTAAAACACATACCGATTAATTCTACTAAATCATCACGTGATCTTAAACTACGTGTTAATACATCAACAATAATTGAGCCTTCCCAAGCGCCATTTGTTTCAAAAGATACAGGCGTTCGTACAGTAGTTTCGTTTCCATATCCATCGACATATATTCTCTTATCGTATTTTATATCTCCTTGATTACGATTAATAGAAATTGGAACATAGCGAGTACCTCCGCTCTTAACCAAAATAGCTGGATAAAAAATACTATCATAACGATAATTTTCTCCAATGAAAAGACGAGTCGGTAAAATTGGGCTTGGATTTAATTGAGGCTGTGCTCCGGGGCCATAAGGTAAATCAGCTCCTGGTGGCAAATCAGTATGATCTGTTGTATTTGCAAAGCCAAACTGGTCCTTGCCAAAATGGTAGTATGAGTCATGAGAAAAGAAATCTCTTAGAGTTGCTATAATGATTTCCTTTGGATAAACAATCATAGAGGCCTGCACTATGTTGTATATCCCCATCAAGTCACTCTTGAAAAAATTATTAGAACTAATGGCAAACTCCTTATATACTTTATGTATATTTATTGCCAATAAACTTATGATTAGACCTAAAGGTATCTATAAGAAATTTCTTGCGATCCAAAAATATCGTTGCATCATCATATAAATAATCTGCAATTCTGCAACATTGCTTTGAACCACAATAGTTCGACTGCAAAAGAGAAAACAGTTTCAGAAGCCTCGATCCTTTAGGTCGAGGTAATTCACACTCCATAAACACATGTCACAACCACTGGAGAAAATACTAAAAATACCGGTTCGGTAGTTACTTTTAAGAAAGTTGAATCTACCGATATGGCAATCCTATAACTTTGCCCAGTACGAATATCTTTTGCAGTTAAAGGAATGTGCGCATACTGCGTAGATGTTCTCCAAAGAGTTTCGGCGGCTTGACTACCACCTACAGTAGAATTCGGTATAGCAATATTGTAAATTATATTTGGTGAAAATTGAGTTGCATCTCCAGTAATGCTACCAAGGTTATATGAAGTATTGGCAAATACATCTAATACGTTTCCAAAAGTTTGAGCAGTTGTAGTATGAACATATTGCAATAAACTTAATGTAACACAATTATTGGTGCTTCCTGGTATTGGTGTTGGAGCGCCTAGCTGACTCCAATCAAGAGCTTGCTGAAATGGAGATATAGTAAGATTAGGAACAGTTAATGTTATTCCCATATCAATGCTTATTAATCTACAGCTAGGTGGAATTTTATAATCGAGTGAAAACATTTTGCTAAATGAAGTTTGTTCAAAGTCAGCGGTTTGAAAATCAGAAACTACCGCATATTGTGCACTAGCAGTTCCACCGGCTAACACTCTTTGGAATTCTAAATCAATTCCATCGGTAGATAATATAACTCCTTGTGGAGTTACACCAACAGGTGGTGAGCCAAATGGATCTCCTTGCACACCTAAGGCGCCGCCCAATGTTATTACAGCTGATTCATCTACTAATGGAACCTCAACGTAAAATGTTTGATTAACATTGTTTCTAAATTCCCAAGCAGAAGGAATATTGAGCCCTGTTTGATTATTGGTAAAAGCGCTATCTACGTATTGCTCATCAAAAGTATTATTGGTTATACTAACTTGATTGGTCGCTCCTACTTGACCCAATACATAAGCCTGTATGTTGTAATTATTTGCTCCATCAAATCTACTTAAAACATTTCCCATTACCCTCATACTTCCTTGAGACCATAAATAGAGAATTGGATTTGCGGAGGAATTTACTACACCGCAAACATTATTATTAGATATAATCGCGTTAGTAAAACAAGCAATAGCAGCAAGATAAAAGAACGGGGTCGTAGTGCCTGCTCCAATTTCAGAAACTGGATTTTGAGATATAGTGTTATTCGAAATAATACTTTCAGATTGCCCAGTCGGACTGCCAGAAAGAGAGTCTTCAGCTCTCAATAAAATACCAACGTTAGCCGGAGCAATACCACTTTGTGCCGTATCGATATATTGATTTAGATATGCAGGATCGTTTGGAGAAATTCTGTTGCCTGAAATTAACGCTCCGTTATGTTGTACACTGTAAGCGCCAGCACAACCAACCTGAATCCAATTAACGGAGTTATTTACAATCGAATATGCTCCCGTATTGATATTAACCCAAGTAGTTGCATTTAATGGATTGGGCAAAGCTCCTACGAAAAATGCAATATAATCACCAATGGAATCTAAGTTGGTAATCAATTTGCAAGCATTTTTTTCGATTATTAGCTGTCCAGCTTTATTTCTAATGAATCCACCGTTAATTGAATTAGAATCATCAACGTGTGAAACTTCGTTTGCAGAATTAATAAATCCAATAGTGCCACACGTATTGCTGCTTATACGACAATTAACGGTATTTAACATAGGTCCGGTAATGGGGGTGCCTGGAACTCTGTCAGTAGAAATTAATATCATTTGATCGTAATTACAGATATTATTTTCAATTATTACATTCACCAATTTAGGATATATTGGATACGTATTAGTAATAATAGAAGTTACGGTTGATGTAAGTGCGATCACGGCTCGTATATCATTAGAAGAAGATAAATTAGTAAATTGATTATTAGATATATTTATGTTTTGACATATAGCGGTTTGTGTAGATAACTGTAAACTAAAAAATGGATAATGGTCTGGAAGTATATTTACAAGTTGATTGTTTGTGATAGTTATATTGGATAAACTTGTTGTAACATTGGCATAAAATACGGCAAGACTAGAATTGACTAAATTGCTTGTTTGATATACACCGTCTCCAACCGGATTAAATTGATTGGTAAAAACATTGCCAGTGAAAATATTATTGTTGCCTAAAATAAACGGCTGTGAAGTTGCACAATTTACAGTTGAATTAAGTATAGATGATCCTGATATAGTTATGAAACTATTGACATTTACAACTGACGGATCAATGATAACATCAACAAATGTTGTAAGAAAGTCAAATGTTAAATTACAATTGGTGAAAGTAACATTAGTTGCTGTCAATGATCCGGTAAATACAAGAGTCATATTTTCAAAAGTAACATTAGACATATTTATGTTATCTAAAAATGTAAATGACGCTATATCTCCAGATCCCTCAACAAAAAGCGGAAAATTAAAACCCGGGTCATTGGAAATTGTATAAGCGCCCTTAACCAAAAGGGTGTCTTGGAAAGCATTATTAAATGTAAGCCAATTTAAGGCTGCTCCAAGTGTATCAAAATTACCTTGTGACGTATCATTTGTTAGAACTGCAGGTATGCTTGAATCCGAGTCGTTTACAAATCTTCTAACATCACGTGGTGACCCAACATTCTCTGGTTGCAAATTAACAGTTGATGTGATGCCTGATCCAGATACAACGGCAGATACAATATAAAGAGCGGTTAAATCTTTTCTATTATTTAAGATATAAGAAAATGTTGCAGAACTAACTTGATATGTCGTTGAAGAAACTAAGTTCATAACAGTAACTACTCTATCAGGAACACCAGAAGGCGTTACCAATAGTGGATCAAAGTCTGTTAAAACTATAGTGACCAAATCACCATCAGAGTTTATACATACAACATAATTAATTGGATAAGGAATTCCACCATAAATTTCTTGTAATGGTGCTATTGTGAAAAGTTGATCGTTTGTTTCTGCGAATGTTCCGCCAACCAGTGCTAACCCACCAGAAAATGATAGAGAGCCATCGTTGCCAGCAACGCTATTAACCGTTACATTAAAGCCCCTAATAACTCCATTAAAATGTAATAACTTTTCTGGAAGCGCTATGTAATTTAAGGCGGATGTTGTTAGCTGTTCTTCGCTTGTATTTCCAAATTGTCGCAAATCCTGTAACCGATTTACAATATTTGTGTCGGTTCTTTCTTGACAAGAAGCAATGAGCATAATTTCTTCATCCAACTCTAACGATGGTAAAAGTTGAACATCAATATATTGATTAGCAATTACTGTTATAGTATTATTAAGCGGAATAAAGATATCGATATAATCGATAAATGTTTCATCGTATAATCTTGTAACCTCTCCAACTCTACCATTTACAATTGGCCCAGGCCTAGTGAATAGAGTTCCATTGTAAGTGCCAAGGTTTGCCGTATATCTACCAGTGATTGGATTAAAACTAGTCATAAATAAATTAATTTTAGTGATTGGTCCGTACGGATAACCTCTTAGCTTTGGAGAAATACTAACAAGATCTATTTGACCCATTATCGCTGTACTTGTATAAAGATTTACGCCGTTAACAACAGTGCCAGTGACAAGGCTAATTCTTCCTCTTTCATGAGTAAAAGTGTCTCCATTATCATCAATATAAACTTCGAAATATCTCTTAAAAGTAGCTGAAACTGGTGAAAAATCTGTAGCAGTTTCATTGTCAAAAGACACGGAATCTGGATTAAAATAAATGGCTACCGGAGACCCAACCGGTAATATAGGATATGGCGAACCACCTTGAGCGTGCACAGCATCATACACTGTGATTTGTGTTTGTACTGGTGGACAACAAGTAAATGTTATACTCGATATAATAAATCGACCATAATTAACTAATCCAAAGTTCGTCCCGCCGGGTACCGGTTGTACAACTATTGTTTTGCCAGCCTTCAAGCCAGAAGCAGATAAATCCAATGGAATTTGATATGTTACCGACACGTGTCCTGGGGGGCCCGGATTATTTACATATCCGTCCATGGCGGCTACCCAATAACCATCTCCATAAACATCTTGCGTTTGACTTACATCTAAACTAAATACTTCACGCTCAGCACCGTTAACATAATAATTGTTTCTTCGAAGTGGAGCGAATAAAATAGTCGGAAGAAGAGCCGACCGGGCAGAACCATACGAAGTTAAAAAAGGCGGACTTGCTAGCCCGGCAGCAAATGGACCAAATCCCAATGGATCTGGTCCTTGAGCGCCAGCTGTTGATTGAGTTACAGAACTATTGATTAAAACTGTTCCGGTACCACCGGTTACACCCGTAAAACTGGTAGGCGTTGTCCCAGTATACATAACAGATTGAATACCATTTGTACTGGTTGACACCATGATTGTTCCAGAACTCGTAAATCCTGTTGTGGACCCAACAGCTATAGTAGTAACAGGAAAAGTTAATGTTGCGGCAGTCGTTAATGTAGAAACAGCTGGAAACAAATCAATAGTATTGAATGGAAAATTAAGCATTGTATTAGTTTGATCATACATTCCTAATGGAGATACGACCGCACTTACAACAGAGAAAGAGGCGTTATTATAGGAGTCGATTAGTTTTATTCCAAACTGACCTTCAAATTCGAAAGCCATAAATCTGTAATTAAACCCAGGTTGTCTGAAAGCCTGATTAGTGCTCGCGACAATTCCAGAAAGTGTATATGATCCTGGTGTAGTTCCTTGATTTCCAGTTACGTCGATAGCGGGCAAAAATGTGTATCCATCTAACGGATTGCCATCCGGATAAAGGGCTAAATATAAATTGTAATGTGTTTCATTAAATTGATCGGCGCTAAAATCTACTCCTGTACATTCAGCCCCTCTTGCAGATCCAACAATTAAACTTGGAACGAGTGAGTTAACGCCAGCCACAGACAACACGCCATATTTATTATTATTGAATAATGAACGATCAATTCTAGCAACAGCATTAGGTGAATAGGCAATATTTTTGCCAAGAATTCTAACTACGAAAATTTTGTTAGGCCCGCTTTGATTATATTTTTTCTCTGAAATAACATAGGGCACTTCTACGTTGTAACCATCTGCCCCATAATTTACTCTAATTATATCGCCAGGCTTAACAAGGGCGAATTGTTCATCAAAAGTATTATTAGATGTAACGGTAGATGATGGAAAAAATTGAATTATATCATCACCATAAGCAATATCATCAAATGGAATGCTTTGATTGCCGAATTGTCCTCTTAAATAAGTAATTACCGGAGTTAGCGGTACTACTGGCGAACCATAACCATCTGTAGTTAAACTAGAAGAGCGAGAGTTTACAGAGATACCATTAGCATATAAATTTTGTATTCTGGTGCCTAAAGTCAAAAGACTAGAACTATCGAAAAAATTCGCAAATAATTGAACATTATCTGCCGTTTGTGGAATGATAGCAAACCTACTAGTATCAAGAAAGATGCCACTGGCTGTGTGAGCAAAATACGATGGATAAGTTGACCCATCATTAGTTATGATATTTTGCTCAATGCCAAATGTTGATCCGTCAGCCCACTGATGCACTAATAACTCGTTATTTATATCGTTGATTAAAGTGTAAGCATTCGTATTATCTCTAACGGCACGAAACACGTTGTTTAGAAATTGTGTAGAGGTTTCTGCCACATCGATTTGTGCAAGATCATGGCGATAAATAGCCCCGATGAGATGTGGTTCTAACTTTATACCACTAACCGAAATCCACCCGATAGCTAAATTAACATCCTTGGCTAAATCTCTAATATAATTAAATAAATCTTGTGTACGATAATCTAATAATAATTTGGATTCCTGAATGCCGGCAGTCTCTGATACTTGACTATTAGTAATAGGAAGTACAACTAGTCCTAAACTATATATGATAGAGGCATTTGGAGTGCCGTCGGAATTTATGAAGACGTTTAGTCTGGTCGCTAAATCGGGAGCGGTACCAGCAATGTTAACACCAAGCGCTGTTTCGATATTAATAACTGAATCTCTTAAACCATTAATTGCGTCCCCGCCCAATTGATCTATATTATCATTAATGGGAGGCAATTCTACATCTGTGTCTAATTGATTTGGATAATTACTCATTGTTAATACCCTTGCTAAAATAATCTGGATTCTTAATAATTCTAGCTATGGTAGTTTTACCAACATTAAATATTTTCGCTAATTTATTATAACTATACATATTAGATATATACATTAATCTAATATTGTTAATATCAAGTAAAGTTAATTTAGAATTAGGGTTATTTTCTCCTGATACTTTGCCACTCGCTTTAAGACTATTGGAAATTTTATTTCTTATTTCTTCAGATCGTTGCACTCCCCATAACGGATGTTTATCACCAGCCATTTTTCCAGTCATCATAATAGATAAATGTTTTTTATATTCTTTAGAGCGTTTTACGCCTTTATGTCCGTGTGATTTACCTTTATTTGCTTGTGATATTGCTATTTTAGTTTCTTCGGTATGTGATTTGCCATAAAAATGATTTTTATCACCTGTTCTTGATTCTGACATTTTTTGTTTTGCTTCTTTTGAATACTTAAATCCTGATGTTCCTTCCCCGCCTTTTGTTAGATTATACCCATATTTTCTATTATTCGCTTTATATAAATCAATATAATATATTTCCATTTCTAAAGCTTCTTTTTCTGTTGAATATTCACCTATGATATTAAAATCAAATTCATTTATACCATATTTTTTAATAGCTCGATGAAAATGTGGATTTGCACCACTTGCATTTTTATGGGCATTAAGTCTTTTTTTAAGATTATTTGTTTTTCCAATATATTTTTTATCATTTATCCTATTGATAAAACAATAAACATAGTACGCAGTACTTTTAAGACAATTACTCATTATGGGGTACCATTAGGAGGAAGATTAGCATTACTTAAGTTAGGATCAGGTGTGGCAACATTCACTGTAACAGGTGATGAGGTTGGTGGCACTGGAGCTGGTGGCGGTAATGCTGCGTTTGCGGCAATTTGCATGGCGGCACGATCATTCATAGAATGAGTTATATTATAAACACCGGCAATAACCCCCATTATACTGCCAAATACTCCAAAAGATACTCCAAAAGTACCCGAGTCTATAACATGTTTAACTACTGCCCAGCAAGTGAATCCCATAAAAATTGTTGTTATCCATAGAATGCAAAAACAGAATGCAACTTTGCTAGAAAATAATAATTTGTATAATCCTAGCCGTTGTATTGATTGTAATATTCTAGCTTCTTCTCGTAATAAACTCATTAACGCACCTTCTTTTAGATATGCAAAGTAAGTGATATAATCTGAAAGTTATGTTGATGGAGTAAAAGCGTAAGTCATACGACCAGAAGCAGCTACCCATGCAATTACGCCAGCAGGAGCATTAGGATTTGTAAAAACAGTGATAGTAGTTCCTCCGGAAGTCTTTAAAAATATAGAAAAAGTATTTGTATTAACTTGACTGAAATCTAAAAACCACAACGCTCCAACATTGTTTGGAAAAATAATCGTTGCTCCGCCACCGCCAGTTATAGAACCTGTAAAAGTTATCATTGGCCATGCTGCTTGTCCTGCGGTTAATGTTATTGTTCCACCAGAACCCAACGATACTGATCCCGTTGCAAAATTAATGCTTGCAGTAGCCAAGCTAGAACCATCGCCACTGTGCGTACAACCGCTCCAAACAATGCCTCCAAGTGCTGAAGTAAAAAAAGCTTCTCCGCC